>MDSZ01195856.1_pt1 | contig 40148 bp, 30 predicted proteins | sample 811201 | NCBI WGS metagenome assembly MDSZ01 (sample SAMN05326647, study PRJNA326480) | marine metagenome | isolation source: seawater | place: Indian Ocean: North | collected 2010
GCATTTCCGCCATCCATGGCGGTCAGGAGTTTAGCCCGTCCGGCGAGAGGGGCGGTCCGACGTTTCGGAAGGCCCCTCTATGAGGACAAGGGGCCTGACGTTTCTCAAAAATACTTGAATAGAAATTTGTGGGACAGCCGTGGGGACTATCCGGCTTTTTTACGTCTGCTTAATTACTCTTCACTGTACTGAATTTCATTACCCGGATGAAAATCCTTACTGCCATAAAGCTGCGACAGCAATCGGGCTTCACCGTTTGGCTGCACCATGCGCGCGTGATGGCGGGTCAGCTTACGCGGTTCATCGACACCACAGGAGTGCGCAATAATGCCCACTTCCTGCAGCATGGTTTCCACAAAGTGAGCCACCCGCTCCGCTTTGTCTGATGGCACTAAACCACGTTGCAAGCGGGGATTATGGGTGGTGATACCGGTCGGACAGGTGTTTTTATTACACTGGAACGACTGGATGCAGCCCAGCGCAAACATAAATCCACGGGCCGATACAACGAAATCGGCACCAACACACAGCGCCCAGGCTACGCGGTCAGGTGTAATCAGCTTACCGGAGCAGATTACCCGGATACGCGGGCGCAGGTTGTATTCATCCAGCATGTCCACCAGCATAGGCAGCGACTGATTCAGTGGCAGCCCCATGTAATCCATCAGCGGTTGTGGCGCTGCCCCTGTACCGCCTTCGGCACCATCCAGCGTAATAAAATCCGGTGCGCTTTCCGGGCCACGGACCTGAATGGCACGGCACAGATCGCGGATCCAGTTAATATCGCCCAATACCGCTTTAAAGCCGGTCGGTTTACCGGTCACCGCGCGCACACGGGCAATCATATCGAGCAGATCGTCTACGCTGCGGATATCCGGGTGGCCATTAGGGCTGATGGAATCCTCGCCTACCGGAATATGGCGGATAGCTGCAATTTCTTCGGTGACTTTGGCGCCAGGCAGAATGCCGCCCTTGCCCGGTTTCGCTCCCTGACTGAGTTTGATTTCAAACATGCGTACCTGTTCGTGGGCGGCAATGGCATGCAGTTTATCGTCGTCCAGTTCACCCAGTTCATTACGCACGCCGTATTTCGCGGTACCGATCTGAAAGACGATGTCGCAACCACCTTCCAGGTGATACGGCGACAGGCCACCTTCCCCGGTGTTCATCCAGATTCCGGCTTTTTTCGCACCACGTGACAAAGCCTGCACTGCTGGCTGCGACAGCGCACCAAAGCTCATACCGGACACATTGATCAGTGAACTGGTGGTGTAAGGCGTACGGCAATGTTCGCCCACGGTGATTGGCTGAGTCTCAGCAAACTCGGTTTTCAGTGCCGGAAAGGGGCTGTTCACGAAAATAACCGTCCCCGGTAAATCCAGATGACGGGTCGAGCCGAAGGAAATGGTGGTGTTCACCTTTTTCGCAGCCCGGTACACCCAGCTGCGCTCAGCACGGTTAAACGGCATTTCTTCGCGGTCCATGGCAAAGAAGTACTGGCGGAAAAACTCCCCCAGATGCTCGAAAAAATAGCGGAAGCGGCCGATGACCGGGAAGTTACGCCGCACTGTATGGCTGGTCTGGCGGATATCAATAAAGTAGGCAAAGGCCACCCAGCCGAAAACGCTGAGGGTAATGATCGCAAGCAGGCTGAGCAGCACGATCATGCCATAGGCTGCGATGATAAATATCTGGTCGGTCATGACATCTCCGGCGGAAACTGAATCTGGCGTAAGAATAGAGACTTATGACCATACTGTCATGACTGACCACAAAGACAATGAGAACTTGCAGGCAAAAAAAGAGAGCAGAATCTGCTCTCAAAGGCGGAAAACAAACATCAGGAGATAATTACCAGTCCGTTACTGCGTTTTCTTCGATGCTCAGTTGCCGGAAGAAAGAGGGCAATCCTCCCGGCAGCAGAGCTGAGGAACTGAATGTCATTAAGCTGTTGGCGTAATGTTCTTAACGTTTTTGGCACTGAAATAGGCGAACCCGCCTTCCACATCACCGACTTCCACCCGGTTAGGGGCAAGCGGTGAACTCTTGATCGCTGCGATATACAGACCATGGCTGGCAATCAGGTTCTTATCCACATCGTTAAAATGCGGTTGGGAAAAAGCAAAGGTTTTGCGCTCACAGCCACGCTCAAGAGTCAGGATCAACTGAGCGTCGGTGAGTTCATTGGCACGTGAATAATTCACGTAGGTTACCTGGTAACCCTGATCAAATTCGTAGAGGTACTGATCGACTGTCTGGCGGCTGATGCTCATGTATTTAAACCTGTTATGGCACACCTCAGGGTGTTGCCTGTTAAAACTGACTTTCGCTGGATCGTATATTTATTTTTACGACCGTAAGAAAACGCTGGGACTAACTTAGGTTTAGCTGCCTATAGGCGGTACCGCAATTGCCGATAACAGAAATCTACAGACTTTCCTGTCGCGTCAGTTTTCAGTTAAAGAAACGACGTAAAAGCCAGTAAAATCAAACAATTGGGATAAATGACAGGTGTCAAACTTTTGGTGTGTTACAGGAAAAAACACGCGGTAACAGACTGTCTGCTTAACGGCCAACAGTCCGTTACTGCACTGCAGTCAAAAGCCGTCAGTGATGGTAAATATGGCTCAACAAATCGTGTAAATGGGGTTGCTCAAACTGAAATCCCGCCGCGGTTAAACATTCAGGCATGACTTTCTGCCCCTGCAACAGCAGCACACTCATTTCACCAAATGCTGCTTTGGCAACAAAGGCTGGCATCGGCATCAGTGCCGGACGATGCAGAGCGGCAGATAACGCCTGCGTGAAAGTCCGGTTGCTTTGCGGTTGCGGGGCGGTCATATTCACCGCACCGCTGATCTGGCCATCAAGTAAAAAATCGACCGCGCGACAATAATCTTCAAGGCCAATCCAGGACAGCACCTGACGACCATCGCCAATCACCCCGCCAAGGCCCAGACTGAACGGCAACTTCAGACGTTTCAGCATGCCGCCATCAGCGCCGAGTACAACCCCTGTTCTGAGCACCAGAAAGCGTTCGGTCAGTTCTTTCAGCGGCGCTGCCGCCTGTTCCCATTCAGCACACAGGCGCGCGGCAAAATCACTGCCCGCACTGGCCTGCTCATTCAGGCTGATGCTGTCATCGGCAAAGCCACCGTAATAGCCAATGGCCGAGCCGCTGAGAACCACCTTAAAGCGCTGCCCGGTTAATGTCGCCCAGCGCGCCAGGTCTGCGGTCAGGGCGACACGGCTGTCGAACAGTTCGGCTTTGCGTGCCCGTGTCCAGCGGCTGTCAGCGATCCCCTCACCGGCGAGATTCACCAGTACATCAAAGGAACCGCTGAGCTGCTGAAAAGCGGACACAGCGGCAACCTGCCCTGACCAGCGCTGTGCGACCCATTCCGGCCGGCGGCTGAGCACGGTAATCAGATGCCCCTGCTGCAGCCAGCGGTCGATTAAACGGGAACCAATAAATCCGCTACCACCGGTTATGAAAATACGCTGCTTATTCATATTCCTGCCTCCGTACCGGACTGCCTGACGCACACTTCAGCTTAGCGTATGCCGGCAGCGGCTGATCAGAACTGGGCCTCAGTCATCGCCATCAGGTTGTCTTTACCGGATTCAATCTCTGCCAGCAGAGAGCTTGCCTGAGGCAGAATACGGCTTACAAAAAACTGACCACTGTGAATTTTGGCCTGATAAAAGTCGGTTTCTGTGGTTCCTGCTTCCAGCTGTTGCTGCGCCAGTAACGCCATCCGGCTCCAGAAAAAGGCAACAGCCGTAAGAGCAAACAGTCGCAGATACGGAGTAGCCGCTGCTCCCGCCTGTTCACCGTCAGCCATGCCCTGCTGCATCAACCACATGGTCGCGCTCTGCAGTTTGCTGCTGGCATCTTTCACCTCTGTGACAAACGGCGCGCCCGGGTTTTCTTCCATGTAGCGCTGGAGCATGGCGAAGAAGCGTTTCACCGAGCGTCCGCCGTTCATGCCCAGTTTACGGCCGACCAGATCCAGCGCCTGGATACCGTTTGTGCCCTCATAAATGCGGGTAATACGCGCATCCCGCACAAACTGCTCGAGCGGCCAGTCCTGAGTAAAGCCGGAGCCGCCCATCAGCTGCAGACCGTCGTTGGCGCAGAAAAAGCCTTCGTCGGTAAGGAAAGCTTTCACCACCGGTGTCAACAGCTGCACCATGTCATCAGCACGCTCACGGGCCTCCGCATCCTCACTGTGCAGGGAAATATCCAGCTGCATAACCGTGTAGTAAGCCAGTGCGCGGCAGCCTTCAATGGTGGCCTTCTGACGCAGCAGCATACGCCGCACATCCGGGTGGACTATGATCGGATCGGCGGCTTTTTCCGGCTCTTTAGGGCCCGACAGCGAACGGCTCTGCAGACGGTCTTTGGCAAAACTCAGCGACACCTGATAAGCCGCCTCACCAATTCCCAGCCCCTGAATCCCGACCATGATGCGGGCACTGTTCATCATCACGAACATGGCCTGCAGACCTTTGTTTGGCTCACCAATCAGCCAGCCTCTGGCCTCTTCAAAATTCATCACACAGGTGGCGGAGCCTTTAATGCCCATCTTGTGTTCCAGACCACCGCAGAAGGCGGTGTTGCGGCTGCCGTCTTCGAGGAACTTGGGCACCAGAAACAGCGAGATACCTTTCGAGCCCCTGGGTGCATCCGGCAGTTTGGCCAGCACCAGATGGACGATGTTATCGGTCAGGTCGTGCTCGCCACCTGTAATCCAGATTTTGGTACCGGACAGGGCATAAGAACCGTCCGCCTGAGGTTCGGCTTTGGTTCGGATCAGGCCCAGGTCAGTACCGCACTGCGGCTCGGTCAGACACATGGTGCCGGACCACTCACCACTGATGAGTTTTGGCAGGTAGTAATCTTTCTGTTCGTTGGTGCCGTATCCCAGCAGCGCATTCACCGCGCCGTGGGTCAGGCCCGGATACATGCCGAGCGACAGATTAGCCGAGCACATCATTTCTTCTGCCACGGTATTGAGCAGGTGCGGCATACCCTGACCACCGTATTCCGCCGGAGCGGACATGCCGGTCCAGCCGCCTTCGGCAAACTGCTTATAAGCGTCTTTAAACCCCTGCGGAGTGGTCACTGTTTTTGTTTGCGGATCGTAATGGCAACCTTCACGATCGCCAGGGGTGTTGGTCGGCTCGATCACATTCTGTGTCAGGCGCGCCCCTTCATTGATGATGGCGTCCATAATCTCACGCGAAGCGTCTTCGAATCCGGGCAGCGCCGGCAGAACCTCATCGCACTTCAGTAATTCGTAAAGAACAAACTGCATATCCCGCAAAGGGGCCTGATAACTCATAATCGTATCCTCAGTAGCATTCTTTAAATAACTTCGGCCTTAATTCAGCTTCAGCTGTCGAGGTAAAGATCTGCCGGCTATGCTGTTCAGCCGTTGTATTACCCGACCTGTACCTCTGCAACCGAAATATCTGCAACCAGCAGGCATTCATCGCGTTGCCAGAGACTCCTCATCATCAATTTATACAACCACCATCAATCTATACAATAGTTATACACAACAATAAAAACATGTACAATCAACTGAGTTGTACAAAAACGTAAACGGGAAATCATGTCTATGAGCAGAATCGCCATCATCGGAGCCGGCCTGGCTGGCCTGACAGCGCTGCAATCGTTACGGGCACAGGGTCACTCCGTCACGGTATTTGATAAGAGCCGCGGTTCCGGTGGACGCATGGCGACCAAAAAGCTGGGCGACGCCAGCTGGGACATGGGCGCTCAGTTTATGCGTGCTCACAGTGAGGCATTTACCCGGCAACTGCAGCAGTGGCAGAAAGCCGGACTGATCAGCGAATGGCCGGTACAGCCCGGTATGGTTGATATGCAGGGTGACGCTGTCATTGCCCCCAGTGCCGATCAGGTTACCCGTTATGTTGGCATGCCACGTATGACCGGCCTGAGCCGCGCGCTGCTGGGCGCCGCCAACCAGTTTGTCCCGTCCGTGCGCATCGTGCGCGCCAGCTACGATAATGGCTGGCAGCTGTGGGATGACCAGAACAATGAATATGGTCCCTTTGATGGTCTGATCATCAACACTCCACCGCAACAGGCCATTCCCCTGCTGAGTGCAGCCTCGCAACTGATTTCTCTGTGTGAACAGGTCGATATGCTGCCCTGCTGGAGCCTGTTACTGACCTTCCCTGAGCCATTGCAGTGCTTGCCGGATGCCGTCTTCGTTCATAACAGCCCGATCAGTTGGATGGCGCGCAACAGCAGCAAACCAGGACGCAACCAACAGCAGGAAGCCTGGGTAATTCATGCCAGCCATGAGTGGAGCCGGCAACAGGTCGACAGCGCCCGTGACTCTGTGCAGCAGCTGCTGTTCAATGCTTTTAATGACCTGCTACAGCACCAGCCGTCTGCAACACAGCTGCATCCGGATAACCAGTGGCTGCACCGCTGGCTGTACGCGATTCCGGCTAACCCGCTGGACTCAGGCTTTCTGCACGATGACAATACACCGCTGGCGCTGTGCGGAGACTGGTGCCATAGCGGCAGCCTCGAAGGTGCATGGCTCAGCGGTAGCAAAGCCGCTGACTGGATGCATCAGTTTCTGCCACAGTGACACACAGACCAAACACCGGAAGCCACAATGACCATCACAGAATCCCCTGATACCGTGCTGCAGCAGGGCTCGGCCCGAGCCTCCATCCTGCTTGCTCATGGCAGTTCCGACCCGCACTGGCTGGCGCCGTTTGATGTTCTGTTGTCGCAGATCCGCGAGGCCATGGGGGCCAATGGCTGCCGTACAGAATTGGCCTACATGGAACTGGCTGAACCGTCACTGAGCGCTCAAGTGAACACCCTTGCAGCCGAAGGCATCAGCAGCATTGATATTCTGCCGCTGTTTTTTGCCGCTGGCCGCCACCTTCGCCGTGATGTACCGGTCATGATCGAAGCCCTGCAGCAGGAACTGGAGTCCGCCGGCACGCCGGTTTCTATCCAGCTGCACAGCCCGGTTGGCCTCGAACCGGAAGTGGCAACTGCGATCAGTCAGGTCGTGCAGCGTAAGCTGCGCTGAAGAAACAAAAAGCAGCATAAGCTGCGCTGAAGTGTTAGAGCGCAGACATCCCCGCCACAGAAAGCCCCGCCTGCCCCAGACCGCCTAACCCATATCGCATCCTACCCCAGACCGTCACTGGCTCAGACCATGATCCGGCTGATGACCGTCAGCATCAGTACCTGTACGAACGCCTGCTTATAACCACAAATTCTTGTACATAAGCCAAAATACTTATACAAAACAACTTGACCTGTACAAGGTTCTGCCGCTTAAATAAAGTTATACAAAGAATGGTGCAGAGGTTGTACAAATGGCCAGAGCCAATCCTTCCAACATTACCCGCTCAACCCTGGCTGAGCGCATCCCGGTCGGCATCAGTTCCTGTCTGATGGGGCAGCCTGTGCGCTTTAACGGCTCACACAAACGTTCGCGCTTCTGCACAGACACGCTCAGCCACTATTTTGATTTCGTATCCCTGTGCCCGGAAGTCGCCATTGGGCTCGGCACTCCGCGTGAACCGATCCGTCTCGCCAGCGATAAGCCGGATGGCGAAGTCCGCGCCATCGGCACTGTGGACCGCACGATTGATGTCACAGACGCTCTGGCTGGTTACGCCCGCCAGCAGGCCAGTGAGCAATCTCACCTGTGTGGCTACATCTTTATGCAGAAGAGCCCCAGCTGCGGCTTATTCGGTGTGAAGCGTTATCTGGCCAATGGCCACCCGGAAGGAACCGCACCGGGCATTTATGCCGATACATTCCGCCAGGCTAACCCCCTGCTGCCGATGGAAGAAGCCGGCCGTCTGAACGATGCCGGTTTGCTGGAAAACTTTATGACCCGGGTATTTGCCTATCACGACTGGCAACAGTTCCGTACACAGGCGGTCACAGCCAACCGTTTAGTGGCCTTTCATTCGCGCTACAAATATCTGGTAATGGCTCATGACCTGGTGGCTTATAAAAATCTCGGACGTATTCTTGCGGACCTGAGCAGCGATGATCTGAACAGTATCGCCGACGAATATTTCGCCGGCCTGATGCAGGCTCTGGCTCACCCGGCCAGCCGGAAAATGCACACCAATACTCTTATGCACCTGCAGGGTTATCTGAAAAACCTCATCAGTGATGTGGACAAAAAAGAACTGACCGAAGTAATCCATCAGTACCGCGAAGGCGTTATTCCGTTAGTGGTTCCCCTGACATTACTGAAACATCACTTTAATCACTACCCTGACGCCAGTGCTTACGCCCGTCAACAGGTTTACCTGAATCCACACCCTTACGAACTGGGTCTGAGGAACAGCTTATGAACCGACTGGACGACGCAGGTACTTACCCGATCCGCGAATTTGCCCGGCTCACTGGCGTTAATCCTGTGACGCTGCGCGCCTGGGAAAGACGCTATGGAATTATCCGCCCGGAACGCACGGCCAAAGGCCATCGTTTTTACACCGAAGACCATATTCTGCTGGTAAAAAATATTCTTTACTGGCTCGATCAGGGTTACCCCATCCGCCAGGTAAAACTTCTTTTACAGGAAGGCGTACAGGCAGACTCTCCGGCCGGCGACGACTGGCAGGAGCAGCAACAACAGATTATTCAGGCAGCGTATCAGCTCAACAGTCAGCGTCTGGATGAATTATGGAATATAGGTTTCGCCACTTACCCACTGGCTGTCTATTACGATCATTGTCTGCGTCCGGTGATTCAGACCCTGCGTCTGGATGCTTCTCCTGCCATTGGCAAGGCGGTTCACTATTTACTGAAGCGCCGCCTCAGCAGCCTGATGATTCAGCAACAGCGTCACAATCCCGGGCCAGGCATACTCATCGCCTGCAATGAAAGACAGATTGAGCTGGATGCTCTGGCCTGTGCCTGTGCGCTGGGCGCAGCAGAATTTCATGTTGAATATTTTGGCTGTGATCTGATCCCTGATGAGCTTAAAGCTCTGTGTCAGCAATTACAGGCTGAACGCGTCTGGCTGCACCTGCATCCTCTGGCAACCGCTCAGGCTGACGGCTGGCAACAACTTAATGAGTGTGCAACACCGGTCTGCATCTCCGGAGTAATACCTCAGCAGAGCGAAGAACACGAAACCAGCCAACTCACTTATATGCAGGGCAGCCTGTCACAACAGGTGCGTCAGTTTATTACCGGTAATGCGCTTACGGAGAACAACCCATGACATCTCTGGTTTGGTTTCGCAGCGACCTGCGCTGCGCCGACAATCCTGCGCTGAGCTGGGCCTGCCGTCAGGGTGAGGACGTTATCGCCGTTACCTTTATCTGTGAAAAACAATGGCAATTGCACGGCCTCGGTCCGCGAAAAATTCAGCTGCTGAAAAACCGCATGCTGATGCTTAAACAGGAATTAGCAGAGAAAAATATACCGCTGTTGATTCTTTCTGCTGCCACTTTCCGTGATTGTGAAGCCACTCTGCAGACGTTGATGACAGAGCTGAACATCAACATCGTCAGCTTTAACAACGAATACGAAGTGAACGAACGCCACCGGGATATCCGCTTCAGCCGCTGGTGTGCTGATCAACAGATTGCGGTCAACCGCTTCCACGATCAGTGCGTTATTCCACCGGGGGAAGTTAAAACCGGCCAGGGCACACCGTTTAAGGTTTTTACTCCGTTCAAAAAAGCCTGGCTGTCTCATCCGCAGCTGGATGCGCTATACAGTACGTTACCCCTGCCAGCGCCAGACACCCAGAAGCTGAATAAAGAATTAAAACAGCAGCTTGCTGCATGGCAGGAGAAGGAAGCTGAAGCAGACTTTATTCCGGATGAGCTTTGGCCTGTCAGCGAAGAGGCGGCACACAGCCAACTGAACAGCTTTATTGAAGAGCAGATCAGCGATTATAAAAAACTGCGTGACCTGCCGGCAGTCGCAGGGACCAGTCGTCTGTCGTTCTTTCTTTCGTTAGGAATTCTGTCACCACGCCAGTGCATGCACATGGCACGCAGCGCGAATAATGGTCGTATGGCCGAAGGCAACGAAGGCATCACCTGCTGGATCAGCGAATTAATATGGCGGGAATTTTATCGTCATCTTCTGGTCGCCTTCCCGGACCTGTGTAAACACAAAGCATTCAAACCTGATACGGAAAATGTCGCCTGGCGCTCCAGTGATAAAGACTTTGATGCCTGGTGTGAAGGCCGCACCGGTGTGCCCATTGTCGATGCAGCAATGAAGCAATTGAAAGAAGAAGGCTGGATGCATAATCGTCTGCGCATGGTCACTGCTATGTTCCTGACCAAGAACCTGTTGATTGACTGGCGTCGCGGTGAAGCCTTTTTTAATTACTGGCTGGTTGATGCCGATCTCGCCGCCAACAATGGTGGCTGGCAATGGAGTGCGTCAACAGGTGCCGATGGCGCACCGTATTTCCGCGTTTTTAACCCGGTCAGTCAATCCGAGCGCTTCGACAGTGATGGTGAATTTCTGGCGCGTATGCTGCCCGAGCTGGCAAAACTACCAGCCAAAGAGCGGCATTTTCCCGCCGATAAAATCCGTGCTCAACTCGGTTATCCGGCGGCCATGGTGGATCTTAAAGCATCACGACAGCGTGCCATTGACGCCTTTCGCCAGTCAGCAGAATTAAGCACCAGTTAAATCAGATCTGACAAAACCCGAATCAGACCACCAGGCTCAGCATATAAGGATAAAATAATGAATACTTCCCCGGTAAGATCAGGCTGGTTAACCAACATATTGCGTTGGGTAGATTCATACGCTGCCAACGATGAAGAGATGACCAGCACCCGTTTCAACTGGGTACGGGTAATTCCCTTTATCGTTCTGCATCTGGCCTGCTTTGGTGTATTCGTCACCGGCACCAGCACCACCGCGGTGGTTGTCTGCCTGATCAGCTACTGGCTGAGACTGTTTGCGATTACCGCGTTTTATCACCGCTATTTCTCACACCGTTCTTATAAAACCAACCGTTTCTGGCAGTTTATTTTTGCCCTGCTGGGCAATATGGCCGCCCAGCGCGGTCCGCTGTGGTGGGCTGCACACCACAGAGTGCATCACCAGCATTCCGATACCGATAAAGACCTGCACTCGCCGGTTAAGCGCGGTTTCTGGTGGAGCCATGTTGGCTGGTTTACCTGTGACGCGTCGTTTAAAACACAGCTTAACCGTATTAAGGACTTTTCCCGCTATCCGGAATTACGCTGGCTGGACCGCTACGACGTTTTCGCGCCATTGCTGTTAATTGCCCTGCTCTTTGCTACTGGCGAATTACTCGCCCACTTCCGTCCACAATCCGGCATCAGTGGACTGCAATTAGTTGTATGGGGATTTGTTATATCAACTGTACTGTTGTTTCACTCAACCGTAACCATTAATTCACTGGGACATATCTGGGGCCGCAAGCGCTTTAAAACAAAAGACGAAAGCCGCAACAACGCATTTCTTGCCCTGCTGACGCTCGGCGAAGGCTGGCATAACAACCATCACAGGTTTGCTGTTTCAGCCCGCCAGGGGTTCTATTGGTGGCAGATTGATATCACTTGGATGATTCTCAAACTGATGAGCTGGGTTGGTATTGTGCATAGTCTGAATCCGGTTCCACCGCATATATTGCAGGAAGGTCTTCAGCGTCCGCTGGCAACCGATGACATGGAGCGTGAGCGATGAAAGCGGAAGAAAAATTTCAGCAGCTGTATCAAAGCCTCAACCGCAATAACGTCAGTTACGACAGGCTGGCAGAGTGCTACAGCCAGAATATTGAGTTTTCAGATCCGTTCCATCGTATACAGGGGCTGACGGATCTCACCCATTATTTTTCAGAACTCTATAGTAACGTACAGTCCATTGACTTCCGCTTTGAACACTCTCAGAGCGTCGATAACGTGAATTATCAGCGCTGGCTGATGACCTTCCGCCACCCGGCTATTGGTCGGGGCAAAGAAATATCCGTACGCGGCTGTTCCGAACTGATCTGGGCGGAAGAAAAAATTATTCGCCATACCGATTTCTTCGACGCTGGCAGCATGCTTTACGAACACCTGCCTGTACTGGGCTGGGCCATACGTAAACTGAAGGAGCGGGTGCAATGACAGGCAAAGAGCAGACACTCAGCACACAGAAAAAAGCGCCGCCGCTTGCCCGTCAGGTTATCTGGTTGACCGGTGCCTCCAGCGGTATTGGTGAAGCACTGGCCCGGGCTCTGGCCAGCCGTTGCCAGCAGTTGATTATCACCGCGCGCAACTATAAAGCTCTGGAAGCGATCAGCAAAGATTTCAGCAACGTCACGGTCCTTGCAGCAGACGTTACAAAGATCAGTGAACTGCACCATGCGGCCACCGAAATTCAGAATCGTTTTGGCCGGATTGATACCCTGATAGCAAACGCCGGGACCTGCGAATATCTCGATATCGATCAGTTTGATGCTGAACTGATTAAACGTGTCATGCAGACCAATTTTTTCGGTCTGGTAAACAGCATTGAGGCAGCCCTTCCTCTGCTGCAACAAAGCCAGCGTGGCTATATCGCTGGCATGAGCAGCAGTGTAACCGCCTTAGCTATGCCAAGAGCAGAAGCCTATGGCGCCAGTAAAGCGGCAACACTGCATTTTCTGCAATCACTGAAGGCTGATCTTACCGCCAGTGGCATAGATGTATCGGCGATCTCCCCCGGATTTGTCAAAACGCCTCTCACCGACCGTAATGATTTCGCCATGCCAGCCATGATTTCCGCAGAACAGGCAGCACAGGAAATTATCCGCGGACTGAACAGACGCCATTTTGATATCCATTTCCCCAAACGTTTTACCCGGGTACTGCGCCTGTTGGGGTTACTGCCTGACTGGCTGCGCTTCCGCCTGACGGCAGCTATGTCACGCAGTAAACACTCAGATCCGATTAATCAAAACAACAGCACGTTTCCGGAGAACCGAAAATGAAAGAAAAAATTGCTGTCATTGGCTCCGGCATTTCAGGCCTGACCTGCGCCTGGCTGTTAAAAGATAAATACGATATTTCTCTGTATGAAGCAGGCGACTATTTAGGCGGACACACTCAGACCACAGATGTCGATATTCAGGGGAAATCCTATCCGGTAAATACCGGCTTTATTGTCTTCAATGACTGGACATACCCCAACTTTATTAAACTGATGAACAAACTGGGTGTGGCTTATGAAGCATCCGATATGAGCTTCAGTGTTAAATGCGAGAACACAGGGCTTGAGTACAACGGCCACACACTGGACTCGCTGTTCGCCCAACGCAGCAATCTGCTGAAGCCAAAGTTCTGGTTTATGATCCGCGACATTCTGCGCTTCAACAAGGAAACCCGTGCCGAACTGGCGGCAAATGCCGTCAGCCAGAGTGAAACACTTGGTCAGTATCTGGCCCGCAAAAATTATGGGGATTACTTCCGGCGCTTTTATATTATCCCGATGGGTGCCGCCATCTGGTCAGCCAGTGAAGATATGATGATGGATTTTCCACTGTATTTCTTCCTGCGTTTTTTTAATAACCACGGCATGCTCAGTGTTGATGACAGACCCCAGTGGCGGGTTATCAGCAATGGCTCACAGTCATACGTACGGCGTATCCGCGAGGATTTAAATCCACAGAATATTCATCTATCCACACCCGTGGAAAAAGTTGAACGCCACTCAGATCATGTGGTTGTTCACAGTCAGCGCGGCGATGAAACATACAGTCAAACATACAGTCAGGTTATTTTCGCCTGCCACAGTGATCAGGCCCTGAGCATGCTGGCAGAGCCTACTGCGGCAGAGCAGTCTGTCCTCAGCGCCATCCCGTATCAGGAAAACGATGTGGTATTACACACAGACGCATCCGTTTTGCCACAGCATAAAAAAGCCTGGGCTGCCTGGAACTATCATATCGGTCAGAACAGGCAGGATACAGTCGCTGTCACTTACTACATGAACCGCCTGCAGAACTTTGATGATTGCCCGGTGGATTTCTGTGTCACTCTGAACAAAAGCGCTGACATTGATGAAAGTAAAGTCATCCGTCGGTTTTCATACGACCATCCGGTATTCACTTTGGCAGGTATTGCCGCGCAGCAGCGGCACCACGAGATCAGCAATCACAACCGCTCCCACTTCTGCGGCGCTTATTGGTTTAACGGCTTCCATGAAGACGGCGTCGTCAGCGCCCTGCGTGTTACCAAAGCGCTCGGAGTAGAACTGTGAGTAGCGGATTTAACAGCGCGCTGTATACCGGTTGGGTCCGCCATCGCCGTTATACACGGGTCAAAAATGAGCTGAAATACCGTGTTTTTATGATGCTTCTCGATCTGGACGAAGTTGATGACATCATGGCACTTAATCCGCTCTGGCGATCCGGCCCAACAGGGTTCGCGCTGGCGCGCTTTCTGCGCAGTGATTACTTTGCCGCAGATACTGCGCTTGATGACTCAGCGCAGGATCTCAAAGAGTCTGTTACCCGGGCTTTCCGCAACGAATTAAATGAAAATATTGTACGTGTCTGCCTGCTGACCAATATGCGCTATTTTGGCTATCTGGTTAATCCCGTCAGTTTTTACTTTGGCTACCGCCGCGATGGTTCGCTGGCGGGCATTCTTTCCGAAATCACCAATACGCCCTGGGGTGAAAGACACCACTACACCCTTAATACAAAGGGCACATTGAACACACTAAGCGCGCAGAACAGCGGGCCGGGAATCAGCCCGCAACGTGTGCACAGCAACAGCGGCACTCAACGTTATGAATACCGCTTCAAAAAGAATTTCCATGTATCGCCTTTTAATCCGATGGACATGCAATATCGCTGGGTTCTGAATGATCCTGATGATGAATTGCTGATTCATATGGATACATTAACCAGTACCAGTACAAACACAAACGCAAACACCACCAATACCAGTAATAAAGAATCAGCAGGAGCCAATCTGCAACGGGACTTTGATGCCACCATGCGTCTCAGCCGTAAAGAAATAACGACCCGCTCACTTTCAGCGGTACTTATCCGCTTCCCCTTTATGACATTAAAAGTCCTGTGGGGAATTTACTGGAACGCGTTAAAACTGTGGGTGCGCGGCAGCCGCTTTTACGATCATCCGGGCAGCGCCGGTCAGTCTGAGCAATCGACTGACAGCACTAAAGCCCACCCTGAAGATATCCATATCAAAATAAAACCTGTTACTCAGCCAGACAGCTGCAACAGCAGCAAGGAGCAAGGAGCAATCATCATGAAAACTATGACGCTTAATCCACAGAACATTCCCTGGCTGGACCGCGTATGCCGCTCAGCGCTCTTCTCCACGCTGAAGCAGCTGCATACCGGACAGATTGCCGTGCAGGAAGGCACTCAGATTACCCGCTTCGGTAATACATCCGATAACTATTTCTGCAGCACCATAGAGATTCACGACTGGGAGGCTTATCGCAATATTGCCCTGAACGGCAGCGTCGGAGCTGGTGAATCTTATATGACGCACGACTGGAGCAGCAGTGATCTGCCCATGCTGATCCGCATTCTGGCGCGTAATAAAGACGTGGTCGACAGCATTGATAGTGGCCTGGCCAATGTTGGTAAGCTGGCACTTAAAGCTTTCCATTCTTTTAACCGCAACACGGAAAAAGGATCGCGTCGCAATATCGCCGCCCATTACGACCTTGGCAACGATATGTTTGAACTCTTCCTCGATCCCACCATGATGTATTCCAGTGGCATATTTCCACACGCGGATGCCAGTATGGAAGAAGCGTCCGTGTATAAGCTGGACCGTATTTGTCAGAAACTGCAGCTGAGTCCGGATGATCATCTGATTGAAATAGGCACCGGCTGGGGAAGCATGGCCATTCATGCCGCGAAGCATTATGGCTGCAAGGTAACAACCACCACCATTTCCGAAGAGCAGTATGCCTGGGCAGAGCGCCGCGTTAAGGAAGAAGGTCTTGAAGCCGAAATCACCCTGCTGAAAAAAGACTACCGCACCTTAGAAGGCCAGTTCGATAAACTGGTATCTGTTGAAATGATTGAAGCCGTGGGCTACGAATATCTGGATACCTATATTGCTACCTGCTCCCGCTTGCTGAAAGCAGATGGCATCGGTCTTATTCAGGCCATTACCATTGATGACCAGCGCTATGAGCAGGCCAAAAAAGAAGTCGATTTTATTAAACGCTATATTTTCCCGGGCAGTTTTATTCCCTGCGTTACCGCCATCAGTCAGTCACTGGCCCGTTGCAGCGATATGAAGCTTATCCATATGGAAGATATTACCCCTCATTACGCCAGGACCCTGAACCGCTGGCGTGAGCGCTTTCTGCAGAATCAGTCCGACATTAAATCATTGGGTTATGACGATACCTTTATTCGTCTGTGGGATTTTTATTTTGCTTATTGCGAAGGAGGTTTTGAGGAGCGTGTGATTGGTGACGTACAGCTGATGTTTGCCAAACCACTGAACCGTCGCGCTCCGCTGCTCGGAAGCCTGCCTTCGTGATCATTAATGCACTGGTATTTCAGGTGTGCTGGCTGGCCTGCGTTATTGGTGGTACACCCTTTGCGCTGGTTGCAGTATCTGCATTTTTTATCTGGCACAAAGGCCACTTGAAGCCACGGGAAATGTGGCTGCTGGCGGCGGTGACTCTGTTCGGTTGTTTGTGGGACACCCTGCTGCTGCAACTCGGGTTTATCAGCCTGCCGCCTGCAGCAAGGTTTTATACAGCACAGATCATTCCCGTCTGGCTGCTGTTGTTGTGGCTGGCATTTGCCATGACTCTGTGGCACTCACTGCGCTGGTGTAGCACACGCCCATGGCTTGCCGCAGTGTGCGGCGCCGTCGTAGCGCCACTGAGTTATCTGGCTGGTGAGCGTCTGGGCGCGCTGCAGCTCAGCGCGCAGGCTCCCTTCTGGATTGCCGCTGGCTGGACAGTCATGATGACAACGGTTGCCTTGATCACACGCCGGCAAGGCACGGCCCTGTATGGCAGCGACGGCAAAGACAGCAGAGACAACACAGGTATTGCCGCCCGTGGAGAATGGAATGAATAACAAGCGACCGCCTTTTTCCTATAAATTTTCACCCCAGTCTGTTGCCGGCACTATGGTGAGCAGCCTGTATATACTCTTCGCCCTATTGTATTCAGCGGCTGCCAACGCAGAAGTCATCCGCTTTTATGGCGAAGCATTCGCTCTGAACAGCAAATCTGAGCAGACTGCAGAAAATACGGAAAAAGAACCCGATTTGCTTTACCGTGAATATCATACGCTGCGCTATAAAGAAGACACCCTGCTTTACCGCCACGTTGAATACCGTGATCCATCTGGTGAACTGATTGCCAGTAAAGAAAATTTTTATCACAGCTCCGGCCTTACGCCGGATTTTACTCTGCAGGATCACCGCCGCGAATATTACGAATCGGCGGTTATATCTTCGGGGAAAATTCAGATGACGTTAAAAGAACCCGGAGAGAAGAAAAAACAAAAACGTATGTCTGCGCCAGATAATCTGGTTGTAGATGCCGGGTTTGATAATCTGATTCAGCAACGCTGGAATGATCTTATCAACGGCCAGCCGGTGGACTTCGGGTTTGCATCTCCAGCACGTCAAAGCCTGATCGGTTTCCGCTTAACACTGGATTCCATCGACGGTCAGCAGGTCAACTTTAAAATGACACTGTCATCAAGGCTGCTGGCCTGGTTGGTTGATCCCCTGTTTCTGCGCTATGACCGAACAACCCGGCGCCTGCTCAGCTATCAGGGACTCACCAATATTGCTGACATCAGTGATGGTGCCGATGCAGAAAACTACAACGCCATTATCCGCTATCACTATGACTGATAAAGACGGAGTAAAAGAAAGGTAAAAACAGTCGCTCTTCCAGCGCTTATTCATATAAGGTTCAGGCTGCTCTGGCAAAGTAACAGGAAAATCAGCCGACGTTTGCGGCTGCCGTTCACAGTTAAGGGACCTGATGATGAAACGTTTTGCCAAATATTTCCTGATATCTCCGGCACTTATGCCACTCGCGCAGGCGCTGGCAGATACTGATATCACAGCTGCGGCCACAGAACAGATTGAGCTGGATACTGTACAGGTTTCTGGTCAGCAGGAACCACTGACCCGCATCAGCGTGGAAAAGCTGCTGCGTGTGCCAGGCAGCGGTAATGATCCACTTGGTGCCGTGCAGTCACTGCCCGGCGTCACCTTTGGTAATGGCAACAGTTCAGAACCTGCGGTGCGGGGTTCGTCGCCGGATGACAACGATTACATCATCGACTTTATTCCCGTCGGCTATATTTTTCACAGTGACGGCAGCAGCATTCTTAACGACAACACAGTGGCAGACTTTCTGCTGGAGACGGCTGCCTTTCCCGCGCAATACAACAACGCCACTGGCGCGGTTATCGAAGCGACTTCCCGTTCACCGTATTACGATCGCCGCCAGATCGTCGTTGATGCCAGCTTTCTGAAGGCCGGTTTCTTTTACGAGCAGCCGGTGACTGAAAACCAGAGCTTCTACATTGCCGCGCGCCAGAGCCTGTTTCAGTTTTATATCGAAAATTTCCTCGATGATGAGGACTTTGAACTGACCACTCTGCCCGAATACTACGATTATCAGGGTAAGTATGAGATTCGCCTGAACGATACCGATACGCTGTCGCTGCAGGCCATCGGATCGCGCGATAAAGCCGGAATCAAGTTTGATGACGACTCGGATCAGGTGCTGCAGAACCCGGGCCTCGCCGGCAATTTGTCCTTTGAAGCTTACTTCAACAGTCAGGGGCTGGTGTGGGACAAACTCTACAACAGTGGTATGAGCCACAAAGTCGCTCTCTCTCACCTGGAACAGAAACTGGATTTCAATATCGGGGCCGCGGGCTTCGTTAAGGTCAAAAATGACAGTTACAACCTGCGCAGTCTGTTTATTTACCCACTGAGTTTCCGCCACGAATTACAGTGGGGTGCAGAGGCCACTGAGAGCCATGTGTCGTATCAGGGCATATTCACCGCCGATCCCTGTGATGAATTCGATCCCGACTGCCGCCTGCTGCCAGATGCAGAAACCATCAGCGGCAGTGGTAAGCCTGTTATTTATGATTACGACGCTCATGTTGCTGATGCATGGAGTGTCACCCAGAACTGGACTCTGACCCCGGGAGTCGCCTGGTCATGGGATGATCTGACCGAACAGACCTTTGTTGAACCCCGCCTGCAGAGCCGCTGGCAGGTACGTGACAACTGGTGGTTTACCCAGGCCTATGGCCAGCATCACATACGTCCGGACAATATCAGCACCTTTTTGCCCGAATTCGGTAACCCGGATCTCGAACAACCGGAAGCTGACCACTATGAACTGGGGCTGGAAAACCAGATTCGGGACGATCTTTTCTGGAAATTCGAAGTATATTACAAAAAATTGGACAAACTTATCGTCTCACGCGAAAACAAGGACGTTTTTTACCCTTCTTTGACGGATGCGGAGTATCTCAACCTGCCACGCTACACCAATGAAGCCGACGGACACGCCTGGGGTGGTGAGATTTTTATCAACAAGAACCTGAGTGAGCGCTGGTATGGCTGGCTGTCAGTGGCTTATGCCCGCACCGAACGCCGGAACAAACTGACCGGAGAAGACTTCCGCTACAGCTATGATCAGCCGGTTATCATCAACACCGTGGCGAATTATCAGCTGACCAGCAGCGTAGATATCGGCTTGAAATGGCGCTTCCAGAGCGGTCAGCTGATTACCCCGCTGCAATATGCGGAAGCCGACGACGATATTGCCGGCCTCTACAACCCGGTTTACGGTGAGCTTAATTCCCGCCGCCTGCCGGCTTATCACCGCCTGGATGTGCGCCTCGATAAGGCCCTGACGACCGCTTCAGGCTGGGATCTGAATCTCTATGCGGAAGTTCTGAACCTGTACAACCGCGCTAACGTTACCGGCTATCAGTACGAAAATGCCGATTATAGCGACCGCGAAGAGGTCACTGATCTGCCATTGATTGTCTCATTTGGAATAAAAGCGGCGCTCTGAGCGCCGCACTACGCGTATTTACCTATCTTTACACTCGTAATTTTTCGCAATAATTCTGTCGCAAATTTCCACGATTGGTCAGTCCAAAGCAATAAAGCGAAAAATCAGAACGTATTGTTCGAATAATTGCTTAGGAAAGTTGTTTGAATTCCGCTAATCTCAGCAACATTAATCATATTGTTCCACTTTTATTGAGAATTTACTCAATTCAAGCCAAAGCTGACCAGGAGGTCAAGATGCAGATAGGTAAGCGTGAAGAGTTCGATCTGAATGAAATGGCGATCTTCGTGCATGTGGTAGAAGCAGGCAGTTTCACTGGTGCAGCCAAGAACCTTGGCCTGCCGAAATCCACGGTGAGCCGCAAGATTACGCAGCTGGAAGAGCGCCTCGGCGTCCGCCTGATCCAGCGTACCACCCGCAGCCTGCGTCTTACAGACACGGGGAACGCTTACTACAATCAGTGTGCCCGCATTCTTGGCGAAATTGAAGAAGCCAACATCGCCGTTACCCAGATGCAAAGCACACCAACCGGTACCCTGCGTCTGACCGCCCCTCTGCTGTTTGGTTCGACTGTGCTTTCCGGCCTGGTCGCTGAATATATGGATCAGCACCCACAGGTTACTGTGGATATGATTCTGTCTGACCAGTGTCTGGATCTGGTGCAGGAAGGCGTCGACATCGCTTTCCGCATCGGTCAGCTGGAAGACTCCTCTCTTATTGGCCGTTATCTTGGTGACGTTCGCGGCATCCTGTGCGCCAGCCCTGACTACATTGCAGCCCATGGTACGCCAACCAATCCGGAACAACTGAGCGACCACCAGCTGATGACTCAGACTTCCTGGAACAACTGGACGATGCAAAGCCCGGACGATGAACCAATGACGGTTCAGGTCAAACCACGCCTGCAGGTAAATGACTTCGCCAGTCTGTATACGCTCGCGCTGTCAGGTGCGGGTATTGCACCACTGCCACTGCTGATTGCTTCTCCTGCAATCCGTTCCGGTGATCTGGTTCCGCTACTGCCTGACTGGCCTTTTGAAGCCGCGCCTATCCATGCGCTGTATCCAAGTAACCGTCACCTGTCAGCGAAAGTGCGCAGCTTCATTGATTTCATTATCGAAAGCATCCGTCCTACCCCACCATGGGAAGTGGAACTGGCCGATGGCCCAAGTGCTGTTGCTTCCTGAGCATGATCCAAAAAAAACGCCGCAATTGCGGCGTTTTTTTTATTCTGCTGCGGCAGGTTAACTGCCTGCCGGTAAGCGTGACAGCAACTGCTGAACCTTTTCCGGATCGGCGTGCTCATCGGCAAAAACCTGGTCCATCATATTCAGGAAAACGTGCAGGTCGGCATCGACCCGGACACCTTCACTGAACACATTGCCGGTTTCATCAATGCCTTTTTCCATAATCTTCTGCAATTCCGCTTCCTGGTGCTCATCCATACCAAGATACTGCAGGCTGGAATCAACACCGTCGGCCATATTTTCCACCACATCGGCGATACGGCGCATGATTTCCTGATAGCGGGTATCCACATCTTCCATCACAGTTTTCAGCTGCTGACTCAGTCTGCGCACTAACTCACTTTCCAGTGACAGGGCGACCAGATTGTCCAGTGATTCAATACGGGCATCAGCCCCCTGCAGCAGAGAAAATACATTGTCTTTAATTGCGCCGTATTTTTTATCGTCATCCACCGGCATATTTTTTACCAGCAACGAAACGCGGCCGTAATTCATAATGGAGCGCTTACCAAAATCCACGTAGCGCCCCTGATCTGCACACTGCGCCAGCAATACGGATTCCATTTCTTTGGCCATGCCATTGGCTTCCATATTTTTTACGCCGCCTTTACTGCGCATTTGCAGACTGCAGTTAAGACCATAGTTCTTTAATGACTGAAACAGCCGCATGCCCAGCTCGTCGAGATTATCGCAGCGGTTAACATCCAGTAAGAACTGCACGTTCACACCGAGGTCGGAGGTATCCGACATGGCGATAAACGCCATCTGGTGCGCCTGCTCTAACTGCTGTTTGAGCTGATCATTAGCAACTTTATTGAACAGTACCCGGTCCAGCCGTGCCTTCAGCTCGACCATATCATCCCGGGTCAGGTAGTCATCACACCCGGCTTCATAGGCCTGCATTTTGTAATCGAGGTTATCCTGCTCAGCGAGCAGCACGACGGGCATGTCGACACTTTTTTTCAGTGCGACACAGGCTTCAAGTGTGGGTTCGCTGCCGAGCGCGGCCAGATCCAGCAGGATTAATTTGGCATCCTCGTGCCCGGCGGTTTCAGCTGCAGCAGACGCACTGTCCACCATAAACAGCTGATATTTATCGCCAAGAAGTTGTTCAAGCTGTGCGTCCTGGCTATGGCCAAGCACGACTGCTTTGTAGCCTTTATTCATAGTTAACTCACAGATATCCATAATCCATGTTTAGACCAGAATAGACTCACCTGCCAGTTTGTGCAGGGAATTGCGGCTATTACTCAGACAATAACAGGGGAAAATACCTTATAAATATTTTTATAAGCAATTATCCGTCAGATAAGGTGCAGTTCCTGCGCCAGGTGAATTGCCTGGGTGCGGCTCTTGGCTCCCAGCTTCACATTAATTTTCCGCGCATGGGTTTTCACGGTGTGCAGAGAGATAAACAACTGATCTGCGATTTCCTGATTGGACAGGCCCTCAGCAATTTTGTGCAGGACCTCCAGTTCCCGCTCACTGAGCGCCGCTTTAATGTCGTCGTTGAGCAGGAGTTCCTGATCAGCACCGGCAGACTCATCATCGCTGTTAAGTAAGGATGTATTGAGTGCCGGAATCCATTGAATGAAATGCTTGCCGACACCACGCTCGCTGAGAGCACGCAACGCCTGATTGAGACTGGCGGGGGCATCATTCTGCTGCTGGCGTAAGGCTTCAGAGCGGATCAGCCGCAGAATAAGCGAGGCCAGACCGTGACTGAACTGCTTCAGCCCCTCATCCATCAGAGCCACACATTCCTGTGTGCGCCCTTCCAGCAACATGATCCGGCCTTCAGTCAGCAGCGCAAACGCCGGTAACAAGGGAAATACTTCCGGCCGTGGCAACTGCGCCCAGCTGCGTCCACTCATCACCTGATCCAGCACCGCCTGTGCGCGGGCGGTTTTCCCCTGAAATATCCAGATATTGGCTTTGACCAGCTCCAGCCACTGATAGCCGCCCGGCTCAACCCGCCAACGCTGCATCAGCCGGCCGGCAGCACCTATGGTTTCCAACGCTACAGAATACTCACCTTTTGCTGCAGCGCGCAGCGCCGATACGGCGTAGCCATAGCAGACCGTAATGTCGTGCACGCCCAGTGCAGCACTGATTCCCTGTTGCAGGCTTTCTTCCAGCTGTTCTGAGTCTTCATCCCGCAGCCACAACTGCATGGCACGGTAAATCAGTAACCGCCCCCGGGGCAGACGTTCGCCTTCCGTCGCTTCACCACTGAGCAGTGCCAGGCCATGCTCAGTCAGTCTGGAACTCTGCTCCATATTGCCGCGGTTCAGCTCAATACGGGCATAATCAAACAGCGTGAGTGCTTCCATCGCCGGGGCCTGATACTGACGGGAAAGATCCTGCGCCAGCCGGTTCCACATGCGTGCGCCTTCCGGGTCCTGAGCAGCCAGATACAGGTGTGCCAGCGTCGAACTCATCAGAATACGCAGGGTGTACCGCTCCGCCGGCAGATTCTCCAGTGCCAGGCGGCACTTTTCTTCCGCCAGCGTTGTGCTGCCTTCCAGCCAGAACAGATAGCCCTGCAGGGCATCCTCTTCGTAAGACTGCAGCTGCTTCTGTAACAACAGCTGATTCAGCAACGCTGTCGCCTTATCTTTCTGTTGTGTCAGCAGCCATACCCAACAGGCGATGGACATCAGTCTCGGTGAGCGCTGCAGAATGTCATCACCCAGTACCTCGAACCAGGCCAGCAAACCGGCGATATCCAGATTGGCTAGGATATTTTCGGCTTCCTGTTCCACCCAGGGCTGAATTTCTTCTCCCATACCGGCCTGCCCGGCATGACGCAGCGCCGCAACCGGCGCGCCATGAAAGCTGAGCCAGTCGAAGGCTTTACGGTGCAGCTGCTGGCGCTGTGATACCGGCAGCTGATGCTCCAGCAAGCAGGTCATCACCGGATGAACCCGATACCAGTCAGGACGCGGCAGCTGTGATTCGATAAACAGATTGAGGCGCAGAGCCTGCTGCAAAAACGGGTGATAATTGCTGTCGAGGCAGTTCTGCAGCATGGCTTCACTGAAGGTCCCCAACACTGCCGCCTGCTGAATAAAGCGCTGCAGACCGGAATCCAGGCCATGCAGGCTCTCGCCTTCGAGATAGTCGCTGAGTTCTTCCTGAGCCAGCATGACCGGCGGCTCCTCCGGTTTACCGGCAGCGCGATAACAGGCCAGCCATACCGCCAGTCCGGCTGGCCAGCCCTGCAAACGGCGCATCAGCTGCGGTACGTAACGGGCGGGAGCAGCCACATCGTGCTGTAACAGTAACTGCTGGGCCTGATCATCGGTAAAGGCAATATCCGCGGACGTCAGCCAGGTAAGACGGGGATTAAGACGCAGCCGGCCAAGATGCGCCGGGGTAAACCGTGAGGCCAGCAACATCTGCACACCGGACGGCAGCTGTTCAATCATCAGATTGAGCACCTGAAAACTGTCGCTGTCATGCAGCGCATGGACGTCATCAAAGCACAGCAGCAGACGACTGCCAAAACCGGCCAGCTCCTGCAACCAGAGCATCAGCACCTGCTCCGTATCCACCTGACCGCGGCGGCGGGTTTCATGCCAGTGCGCCAGCGCATCGGTGGCGATGCCCGGCAACTGATGTTCCGCCGCTTCGAGAAAATGACGCAGAAAATTTTCTGCCGGACTGTCACGGTTATCCAGTGTCAGCCAGATCACTGAGATTCCACGGCCGCCGATATGACGGACATAATCGCCCATCAGCACGCTTTTGCCATAACCGGCGGGCGCATTGAGCCATACCACAGCAGTTTTCTGCAGGGCGCTGTGCAATAAAGGGGAACGGTCTATGCCAGACAGGGGTGGCTCCGGGATCTGCCCCTTGCGGGCAACCCAGGCGGCAACTGCACGCTTGTCCAGAGATTCCAGCCAGGGCGATGGGCTGGTTTCTGCCGGCGTCGATATAACCATACTCAGTGACTCAACTATTCTTTTTGGCTTCCCTGTAGCGGCCACATTTTACCCCAAGAATCACTGAGGAGGGTGGTAAAAGTACTGATGCGGACATAAAAAAAACCAGCACGAGGCTGGCTTTTTTACACCGCAGAGGATTACTCAGCCGGTGCAGCTTCTTCGAGCAGAGTTTTCAGTTCACCCTTTTCGTGCATCTCGGTGATGATGTCACAACCACCGACCAGTTCACCGTTAACCCACAGCTGCGGGAAGGTTGGCCAGTTAGCGAATACTGGAAGGTTTGCGCGCACTTCCGGGTTGGACAGAACATCCACGTATGCGAACTTCTGACCACACTCCATAACCGCCTGCACAGTACGGGCAGAAAAGCCGCACATAGGCTGGTTAGGGGAGCCTTTCATGTACAGCAGGATCGGGTTACTTTCGACCTGTTCTTTCAGAACGTCCATAATTTCCATGGTGCTATCTCTCAATCTGAATGGATGTTTGCTCTATATTAACAGCAGCTGGCCCCATTCTATCACAAGCAAATAACCGACTGCAGACGTTGGATTTCAACGCATCCGAATCACCAGATCATGCAGATCAGCGGCAATTTTCTGAATATCGCCGACATCATCTGCGGTGTGGTTGCCGGACAGCATGCTTTCTTCCGCCAGTTCATTGATTCGCACGACCTGACGGGCAATATCATCGGATACCTGCACCTGTTCTTCCACGGATGCCGCCATCTGAATCGACATATCAGCGATGCGGGCGATGGAGCCTGCGATATCATCCAGCGCCTGCTCCGCTTCAATGATACTGAGCAGCCCGTCATCGGCCGCCCCCACGCCACCATAAGCCACTTCGACCGAGTGATCACTGAGTTTGACCAGATCGGTGACAACGGAATAAATTTCGGAGGTGGAATCGCGGGTGCGCATGGCCAGCTGCCGGACTTCATCGGCAACCACGGCAAAACCACGCCCCTGCTCACCGGCCCGGGCCGCTTCAATGGCCGCATTCAATGCCAGCAGATTGGTCTGTTCCGCTACCTGTTCAATCACTTTCGCCGCCTGGGAGATCTTTGCCGTCTGCTCTGCCACACCAGACACCGCCGCACGGATGGTGTCTACTTTCTGCTTCAGGCCTTCAATCGATTCCCGGGTTTTTCCCACGACCTCACGACCGGACTGCGACTGATCCCGCGCTTCTGCTGAATAGCCAGCGGTGTTCTGCACATTCCCGGAGATCTCATTAATAGCCGCCGACATCTGCTGCACCGCCGTCGCTGTGCCTGTCGTTTCATCCCGCTGATAACGCAGGGCATCGCAGGTTGTCTGTACGGATTTAAGCGAGCTGTCCGCACTACCGCGAACCTGCTCTGCGGCGTAGCCGATACGCGTCAGAAGCGTGTCCATAAAGCGCTGCAGACTCATAATTGCTACCTGAATGCGGCCGTTATCGCCGACATCTTTGGTGTAAGCAGCAACCGTCAGATCATTACACACATAAGCATCCAGACCATGCCTCAGAGCGCGAAGCGTGTTCCGCTGTGATTTAAATCCAACCACAGCACTGATAAGAGCACCCGTCAGCATCAGCAGCCAGGCACCAAATAACTGACCGGATGCCGCAAGCGCAGAGGAAGCGAGCACGGCCAGCAGCATCAGAATGGCCGCTGGCGGAACAGCAGCCCATGGGCGGCGCCAGCTTTTGCCGGCATTAATTTTTTTGTAGAGGGCATCAGCCCGCTCCACATCGGCACGTGCCGGGCATACCCTTACAGATTCATAGCCAATAGTCTGGCCATTGTCGCGCAAGGGAGTAACGTAGGCGCTGACCCAGTAAAAATCGCCGTTTTTACAGCGGTTTTTGACCATCCCCATCCATGGCTTGCCATTTTTAAGATGCTGCCACATATCATCGAAAGCCGCGGCTGGCATATCCGGATGACGCACCAGATTATGAGGCTGACCAATCAGCTCTTCGCGGCTGTAACCGCTGATTTTTACAAATTCATCGTTGCAATCAGTGATCACACCTTTGAGATTGGTGGACGATATTAATTTCTGCTGCCCGGAAAAGGTTACTTCCCTGTCAGTGACTGGCTGGTTGTTTCTCATACGCGTTCCCCAAAAACCATGCATCTAAGCATAGACACTATTCAGCAATTTTCAGGAACTGTCAGAAGCGTCAGTTTGACGACAAAAGTATGAGATTTTACCGCGCAACAAGGTGCGGAAGTACCACCCAATTAACTGCCATCCACCGCACCATAACCACCACCGCCCGGGGTGTGTACACAGAATATATCACCGGCCTGCAGTTCTGCCTGGGCGCAGCCCGGCAGTGATTCCATACGCCCGTCACGGCGCAGAACAAAGTTAACACCGGGCCGTCCTTCTCCACCGCCAGCCAGACCGGCCACCGGTACCTGACGATGGCCACTGATAATATTGGCGGTCATGTCTTTAAGAAAACGGATATGCCGTTCAACACCATCGCCGCCGGAAAATAAACCTTCTCCGCCAGATTGTGGACGCAGGCTGAAATGCTCTAGTACAACCGGAAAACGTTGTTCGAGAATTTCCGGATCCGTCAGACGGGAATTGGTCATGTGCGCATGCACACCACTGGCACCGGCCCCCAAAACACTCGCTCCAATGCCGCCGCACAGCGTTTCGTAGTACTGATGCTGTTCATCACCAAAGGTGAAATTATTATTGGTTCCCTGACTGCCGGCCATTAAGTCCAACGCCTGCATAATGACATCCACCAGATACTGAGCCGTTTCCACATTGCCGGACACCACGGCCGCAGGATATTGCGGCGCAACGATGGACTGCTCTGGTACTACCACGTCCAATGCGCGGAAAAACCCTGCATTCAATGGCATAGGTCGCGATACCAGTGCCCGGAAACAATAGAGCACAGCCGCCATCACTACCGATGTCGGTGCATTAAAATTACCCGGATGTTGTTTTTGATTGGCGCGATATTGGGTGCCACTGAAATCTACCAGCGCGCTGCGCGTCTGCTGATCGACGTTAATCTGCACACTGAATTGCGTACCGTCATCCATCACAGCCTGTGCTTTGCCGGACGGCAACTCCGCCAGGCAGGCACGCAGGGTTTCTTCGGCATTATCCATAACATGCTGCATATAGGCATGCACGTGACTGACGCCATACTGATCACACAACGCCTGCAATTCTGCCGCACCTTTTTCACAGGCAGCCAGCTGGGCGCTGAGATCCGCGATATTCTGATCCGGGTTACGCGCCGGATATTTTGCTGCCGCCATGACCTCACGGAGAGCGGCTTCCTGCAGCACGCCGTCACGCATCAGCACCAGGTTATCCAGCAATACGCCCTCTTCTTCAATATGCTGGCTGCGTGCGGGCATCGAGCCCGGTGAAATACCACCAATATCCGCATGATGGCCACGCGCTGCGACGTAAAAATCGGCTTTTTTATTCTGACGTTCTTCCGCTGGATTTCCTGTAGAAATAAATACCGGTTTAACCACGGTAATATCCGGCAAATGAGTACCGCCGTTATAGGGCGTATTCAGAACGAAAGCATCGCCGGGCTGCATCTTCGGATGATCGCGCATTACTACTTTAATACTTTCACTCATAGAGCCTAAATGCACCGGAATATGTGGCGCATTGGCCACCAGTTCTCCGTTAATATCGAACAGCGCACAGGAGAAATCCAGCCGCTCTTTAATGTTGACGCTGCTGGCGGTTTTCTCCAGCACAAAGCCCATCTGCTCTGCCACCGACATAAACAGATTATTAAAAATCTCCAGCTGTACCGGATCACGCTCAGCGGAATGTCTGCTGATGTCAGCGGGATTTTCTGAGACGGAATCCGTCTGCTTTTCCGTCGTTTCCGTCGTTTCCGTCGTTTCCGTCGTTTCCGTCGTTTCCGTCGTTTCCAACTTTTCTAACAACAGCGCCAGTGAAGGTAATACCGTCAGTTGCCAATCAGGTTCCACCACAATGGTGCTGTTGTTGTCTGTGATCAGCAATGGACCCTGCAATATTTGTCCAGCCGTTAACCCGGTACGGGCGTATACATCTGCGCCTTGCCATTGCCCCTGCATAAATAATTCTGTTTGCTGTGAGCTGACTGCAGAGAAAGCTGCGGCACTTTCCTGAGATAAAGAAATATCCGGCACAGCCTGTCCGCCGGAAATAATTTCCAGCTGTACAGCATCGAGCACAATGGGCTTATTAAGACTGTTAAAGCCAAACAGTTTTTTATGCTGCTCTGCAAAGGTCCGGCGCATGTCGTCTTCACTGGTGAGCGCTGTAAGCAGTTGAGTATCCGAGCCCTGATAGCGCAGATATGCCCTCTGGATAATCTCAACATCCGCCGCAGCAAACGAAGGCTGTTGGCTGCGTGATTGATGAACTTGTTTAAGCTGCTCAATTTTCGCCTGGGCAATCTTAAGCGTCTCGGTGTTTAAAGGTTGCTCAACGGCTTCATCTGCCAGCCAGCGCTGTTGCGCCAGACCGATACCAAACGCCGACAGTACGCCAGCAAAGGGATGCAGATAAACCTGCGCCATATTCAGAGCATCTGCCACCAGACAGGCATGCTGAGCACCAGCACCACCAAAGGCATTCAGAACATAGCTGCGCACGTCGTAACCACGCTGCACTGAGATTTTTTTCACCGCCTGCGCCATATTATCCACCGCCACCGCCAGAAAACTTTCGGCAATCGTTTCAATGGCATAATCCAGCCCCGTCTGCGCGTTTATTTCAGCCGCCAGTTGGGTAAATTTTTCTTTAACAACGCCGTAGTCCAGCGGCTGATTCTGTTGCCCACCAAAGACAGCCGGAAAAAATTCGGGCTGTACTTTGCCCAGCAGTACATTGCAATCGGTCACCGTCAACGGTCCACCGTTGCGATAACAGGCAGGTCCGGGATAAGCCCCTGCACTTTCCGGCCCCACCTGAAAACGACCGTCACTGAAATGCACAATGGAACCGCCGCCAGCCGCAACTGTATGAATATTCATCATAGGCACACGCAGATGAATGCCGTTCACTTCGGTTAAATCTGCACGCTCAAGCTCACCGGAGTAATGACTGACATCAGTGGATGTTCCGCCCATATCAAAACCGACAATATGGTTAAAACCATCGGCCTGAGCAGTCCGTACCATGCCAACCACACCACCGGCCGGACCGGAGAGTACCGCATCTTTTCCCTGAAAATCGGCTGCGTCGGCAAGACCACCATTAGACTGCATAAACTGCAGTTGCGAAGGCGGCAGGGCATGACTTACCTGATCGACATAATGACGCAGTACAGGTGAGAGGTAGGCATCAGCCACGGTGGTATCACCGCGGGGAATCAACTTGATCAGTGGACTGGTCTGACTGCTCAGCGAGATCTGTTTAAAGCCGAGCTGTTGCGCCAGTTCCGCAATTCGCTGCTCGTGCTGAGGGTATTTGTAGGCATGCATCAACACCACGGCAATGCTGTTGAAACCGGCGTTACAAGCCTCCAGCAACTGCACCAGAAGAGCCTCTTCATCCAGCGCATAGTCGATACCACCGTCGGCGAGAATACGTTCCGGCACTTCATAAACACGCTCGTACAGAGGCTCTGCTTTATCAATGCGGATCGCAAAAATATCCGTGCGGGTCTGATAACCAATACGTAACTGATCGCGCAGTCCGGCGGTAATAAACAGCGCCACCCGCTCGCCTTTACGTTCCAGCAGGGCATTGGTGGCTACTGTGGTACCCATTTTAATACTGCCGATCGCCTGAGGCTGATCAGCATGCTGTGCCTGCAGGCGGCGTACACCTTCCACCGCAGCATCCTGATAATGTTCAGGATTCTCTGACAGCAGTTTATAGCTGAGTAGATCGCCCTTTGGCGTCAGGGCCACGATGTCGGTAAAAGTACCGCCACGATCGATCCAGAATTGCCAGTCGGATGCCGTGGTTGATGCGGATTCAGGTACAGATGCAGTGGTTGATGCGGGCATAGGCGTATAACGATGAGAGGCTGCCAGTGAAGCCGCTATAGTAACTCATAAACAGCGCATGAGTACTTCGGCTTCTCCGGCAGATCAGAACGGCAACAGCATACCCGTTTCAGTGATCAGGCAAGTCTGTTCTGAGCAATATAGGCCTGAGTGGCGTTCAGCGCTTTAACGAACATATCCACCATCTCATCGATCTGTGCTTCGGTGATGATCAATGGCGGGCAGAATGCGATGGCAGTACCCACGTCACGCAGTATCAGACCTTCCTGCTGACAGGCGCGACGCATAAAGTCAGACACGTCCATTGGATAAGCCTGATTTGTCTCTTTGTTCTGTAATTCCACCGCCGCCATCAGACCGCGACCACGGATTTCACCGACGATCGGATGATCACTCAAAACCTGCAGTTTTTCCATCAGATACGCACCACGTTCAGCGGCCTGGCCGAAGATATTATCGCGCTCGTAAATCTCCAGGGTTTTCAGTGCAACCGCGGCGGCTACCGGGTGGCAGGAATAGGTGTAACCGTGGCCGAAAACACCAATCTTATTGCTGGGCTCAACCATGGCATCGTATATATCACCGCGAATAATGGCGGCGCTGATTGGCTGATAAGCAGAAGACAGTTGCTTGGCAACACTCATCAGATCCGGAGCACCAATATTCATGGTGTCACAGCCAAAGGCATTGCCGGTCCGGCCAAAGCCTGTGATAACTTCGTCAGCCCAGAAGAAAATATCGTATTTTTTCAACAGTGCCCGGACTTTTTCATAATAACCGTCAGGTGCAACAATCACCCCGCTGGCACCGGTAATCGGCTCAGCAATAAATGCCGCAATGGTTTCCGGGCCTTCTGCCAGAATCTGTTCTTCCAGATGATTTACAATGCGCTCAACGAATTGCGCTTCACTCTCACCCGGTAAATGGTTGCGGTAATAATAAGGGGCATCTGTGCGGATAATACCCAACTCGTTGATCGGCAGATCAAAATTGGTGTGGTTTACTTCCAGCCCTGTCAGACAGGCAGCTCCCATGGTAATACCATGGTAAGAGCTTTCCCGGGCAATGATTTTTTTCTTCTCAGGCTTACCGATCGCATTAAAGTAATAACGCAGCATTTTCATCTGCGTGTCATTGGCATCACTGCCGGAATTACCGAAAAAGATGTGCGGGTTTTCCACCGGCACCATAGATGCCAGCTTTTCTGCCAGCGCCTGACCAGCAGGATGGCTCTTACCAAAGAACATAGAAGCATAGGACAACTCATGCATTTGCTTTGTCGCCGCTTCGATCAGCTCGCCATTGTTGTAACCCAATGCGGTACACCACAAGCCTGCCATACCTTCCAGATAGCGGTTACCCTGGTCGTCGTAAACATACACCCCATCACCTCGGGTAATGGTCAGGGTTACCCCTGTCTTCAGGTTAGTAATGGGATAAATAATCGTGCTCATTGGGTCTCCTGCACATTTATAACCGTGCATATTAAGTCATACATTTGTTTAAGTTTTGCTCAGGCACTCTCACATGATCATTCTGTGAGTGAGTGCACTTTTAACGGAAAGATAGCAAACGCCTGTCCATCATCACCATCGTATAATTCTTGGTTCAGCATCAGTTTAATTAATGCAACCCGCAATCTGCATGCACCAAAACAATCCAATAAGCACAAAACCAGTGCGGAAAATCCACATATCAGATCCCCTCACACCACTCTGAAGCAGATAACCCACCATCGTACCGTGCATTACAGAACTGGCAGACTCTATGCATCAGAAATAGTTTTACCGATCACATTCTGAATCAGGTTTTCTTATAGCCAGGTCTGAAACGGGCACTGAAACCCGCCCTAACGCATCTGAAAACAGGCATCCACCATGAGCATGATGAACTTTACCCTTAAGCAGCTGCGCTACTTTACCGTTGCCGGAGAACACCGCAGCGTCACCAAAGCGGCTGAACTACTGTATGTTTCACAACCATCGATCTCCTCTGCCATTCTCCATCTGGAAGAAGTAACCGGACTGCAACTGTTTATCCGCCATCACGCTCAGGGCCTGAGCCTGACGCCACAGGGGCAGCAGTTTTACCGGCGCGCCCGTAAGCTGCTGCGAGAAGCGGAAGAGCTGTCACAATTTGCCAGCAGCCTGGGCAGCGACATATCAGGTACGCTGAACATTGTGGGATTCCCAACCTTTACCTCGCTGATGATGCCCTCTCTGATCAAAGAATTTGTTGAGCGTTACCCCGACGTGTATGTCGACTGCCAGGAAATGCCGCAGAAAGAACTGATCCAGAATATTCTCGACTGCAATTATGAAATCGGCGTCACCTACGACATGGAGCTGCCGACAAATATTGAGTTTCAGCCACTGGTATCACTGCCGCCATTTGCCGTCGTCAGCCATGATCATGAATTGGCGCAGCGAGAATCCGTATCTATTAAGGAACTGGCAGATATGCCGATGGTCATGCTCGACTGGCCCGTCAGCCGCCAATACTTTATGTCACTGTTTATCTCCCGCGACCTCAGGCCTGAATGCCGTTACCGCACTCAATCGCTGACGATGGCGCGTGGCATGGTTGCCAATGGTTTCGGTTATTCTCTGTTTAACATGCCGCTCTCCAGCGATATGGCACTCGATGGTACACGGTTAAAAGCCATCCGAATTGAAGAAGAATTGACACCTTTGACCATGGGCGTGGTGAAACTGGCTCAGTCGCGGACCACCCCTGCAGCCGATGCTTTTATTGAATTACTGAAGGATTCCGTCAGTGATCATCCGCCGCAGAAGGCTACAGCAAAAACACAGAAGATCAGCGCCTGAGCTGTATAAAAAAAACCAAAACACTGCACAGGAAATCCGTATAGGCGCCTGACAGTAAACATGATTTGATGATTTAAATTTTCCGGTGGAGCTTTTAGCCGATGTCCGAACTGACCAAATCCTGGTGGGAAGATCTTGCCAGTAAAACTACCCTACAGGATAAAGCCTACATTGATGGCGAATACGTCAGCGCCACAAATAACGCAACCTATCAGGTGATTACCCCTGCCAATGGCAAGCTTCTGGCCGATATGGCTGCCTGTCAGGCAGAGGATGTTAATACAGCGGTTGCTGCGGCACGACGTACCTTTGATTCTGGGGTGTGGCGTAGTCAGGCCCCAGCGCAGCGCAAAGCTGTCATGAAAAAACTCGCCGATCTGATCCGCAATGAAATGCACGAACTGGCTTTATTAGAAACCCTGAATATGGGTAAACCGGTACTGACTTCACTGAATCTGGATATTCCTGGTTCTGCTGCGTGTTTTGAGTGGTATGCCGAAGCCATTGATAAGCTGTACGGCGAAGTAGCACCAACCGATGGTAATAATTTTGCCACCATTACCCGCGAACCCATCGGTGTGGTTGGTGCCGTAGTACCCTGGAATTTTCCACTGGATATCGCCGCGTGGAAACTGGCACCCGCTCTGATCGCCGGTAACTCAGTGGTACTGAAGCCTGCAGAACAGTCACCGCACACGATTCTGCGCGTTGCCGAACTGGCGGTTGAAGCCGGTCTGCCAGCCGGTGTACTGAACATTATTCCGGGACGCGGTGAGGAAGCCGGTAAAGCTTTGGGCCTGCATATGGATGTCGACTGTCTGGCTTTCACCGGTTCAACGGCCGTTGGCAAATACTTCATGCGCTATTCTGCCGATTCCAACATGAAGCCGGTATGGCCTGAAACCGGCGGCAAAAGTCCTAACCTGATTTTCGCTGACTGTGATTTTAATGCGGCTGTTGCTGGTGCGGTGGCAGGTATCTTCTCCAATCAGGGGGAAATCTGTTCTGCCAATTCGCGTATTCTGGTGGAAAACAGCATCAAAGATAAATTCACTGAAGCTTTCGTGGCCGCAGCAAAAAATATGGTAGTCGGTGATCCCCTGGAAGCCGATACCGAGGTCGGTGCGATCGTTGACCAAACTCAGGTTCAGCGCATTATGGGCTTTGTTGAACGGGCCGGAAAAGATGGCGCCAAACTGCTGTGTGGCGGTAACACCCTGCTCAATGGCGCCTGTGTCGAGCCGACAGTGTTTACTGACGTAGACCCGGCGATGGAGCTGGCAACCGAAGAAGTCTTTGGTCCGGTCGCAGCCGTGATTGGCTTTGACAGTGAAGAGGAAGCCATCCGCATTGCCAACGATTCGGTTTATGGTCTGGCAGCCTCGGTATGGAGTCAGAACCTGTCACGGGTGCATCGCGTATCAGCGGCTTTACGTGCCGGAACGGTTTCAGTGAATACGGTGGACGCCATTGATTTTTCTACCCCCTTTGGCGGCTACAAGCAATCCGGCTTCGGACGTGATTTGTCCCTGCACGCACTGGACAAGTTTACTCAACTGAAAACCACCTGGATTAAACTGGCCTGATTATCCGATTCGTTAAAAATTCACAACAACACCTGAGAACCTACCGTTACAGACGGTAGATTCTCAGGCAGTTGCAGATTAAGACGGCACCATTTTATTTTTTAATCCACAGCTTCAGTTAATTGTATTTTAACACTTTATAGCAATTCCCTACTCTTTCACTCTGCTTCTGCTGCCTTTTTATTTTATGACCATCAATGGCAGAGGCCGCCCTATTACGAGGATCAGATAATGCCTGTTCATGAACGCATCCGCATGTTCAACACCAAAGAAACCTATCCTAATCAATCTCTCGATAACGACCTTTGTCAGGCGGTGAAAGCCGGCAATACCGTCTATGTACGCGGACAGGTAGGTACCGACTTTGACGGTAACCTGGTCGGTCTGGGCAACCCACAGCTGCAGGCTGAACAGGCGATGAAAAATGTGAAGCAACTGCTGGAAGAAGCAGGCTCTGACATGACTCATATTGTTAAAACCACAACGTATATTACCGACCCGCGCTTCCGCGAACCGGTTTACCGTGAAGTAGGCAAATGGCTGAAAGGGGTATTCCCTATTTCAACCGGCCTGGTGGTTGCCGGTCTGGCACAGCCTGAATGGCTGATGGAAATTGATGTTATTGCTGTTATTCCAGAGGATAAGTTATGACCTTTTCAGTAGCAGCCATCGATCCTGAAAGCGGAATGGCCGGCTGTGTCATTACCTCCTCCAGTATCTGTGTCGCCAGCCGCTGTGCTTTCGCCCGTTCAGGTACCGGTGTTGCACTCACCCAGAATGTAACCAACCCGGATCTCGGTCCGGCTGCGCTGGATGCACTTGCGGCAGGTACCGCCCCGCAGGATATTCTGCAGTCTTTTCATGAACTGGACCCGGGCCTGCAATGGCGTCAACTTGGCATTCTGAATATGCAGGATGAAAAGGCCATGTTCAGCGGTGAACACGCACTGGGGATTCATGCTATGGCCAGCGGAAAAAATTGTCTGGCACTGGGTAACCTGCTGGCGAATGACGGTGTGCCTCAGGCCATGGTCGATTACTTCGAAAGCAGCGATGAAGTATTTCCGCTGCGACTGATCAAAGCACTGCAGGCGGGCCTGGCTGCAGGCGGAGAAATGGGCCCGGTGCAGTCTGCCGGTGTGCTGATTTACGCGGATCCAAAATGGCCGGTAATCGACCTGCGTGTTGACTGGCATGAAGAACCACTGACCGAACTGGAAACGCTGTGGAATCTGTATGAACCACAAATGAGTCCATATATCGTCCGCGCTAAAAATCCTGCGGAGTCAGAATCTTTCGGTGTACCTGGCGACGAGTAGTTCCGACACAAAAAGCAACAGATCGACACAAAAGATACTGGCCAGATAGCATCAATACTCAAACGGAAAAGACACTGGAATTAAAGAAACACTATGAACAGCACCGAGATTCTCGCCCGTTTAATCAGTTTTGATACTACCAGTGCCAATTCGAATCTGGAACTTATGAACTTTATTGGCAAGTATCTCAGTCAACATAATGTCAAAAGTCAGCTGATTTTTAACGACGATAAAAGCAAAGCAAACCTCTATGCCAGTATAGGCTCAGAGGCGGTTCTGCAACGGCCGGGGATTCTGCTTTCCGGTCATACCGATACGGTACCTGTCAGCGGACAGAACTGGACACGGCCAGCGTACCAACTGACGGAAGAAGACGGTCGCCTTTACGGTCGCGGCACAACAGATATGAAAGGCTTTATTGCTTGTGTACTGGCCGCGGTGCCAGCCATGACTCAAGCGGATCTTCAGCGCCCGATTCATTTAGCCCTTTCTTATGACGAGGAAATTGGTTGTCTGGGTGTACGTCGTATGCTGGATATGCTGTCACAGCAACGCGTATCACCGGCTCTTTGCCTGATTGGCGAACCAACAGAAATGAACGTAGTGACCGCGCATAAAGGCAAGCTCGCAGCAAAAGTCACCGTAACCGGCAAGGAATGTCACTCCGGCATGGCACCACAAGGCGTAAATGCAGTGAACTACGCCGCCCGTCTGGTCTGCTGGCTCGAAAATGAAGCCCGGCAACGACAGTTACATGGACCTTTCGATAAGCAATACGACATTCCGTTCACAACCATTCACACTGGTATCATTCATGGGGGTACGGCGCTGAATATTGTACCGAATCACTGTGAGTTCGTATTCGAGATCCGTAACATAGCCGATGAAAACGCCATTGACATTTTCGATGAATTCAACGAATACACCGCAGAGCTGCTTGAGGAAATGCGCATAAAATTTGCAGACTGCCGGATTGATACGGACATTGTTACAGAATATCCCGGACTGAACTGCAGCGATGCGGACCAGCTGATTGACTATATACGTACCCTCACCGGCAAATCCACACCGGGCAATATTAACTTCGGCACGGAAGCGGGGCTGTTCAATCAGACTCTTGGGGTGACATCCATAGTCTGTGGCCCAGGTTCAATGTCTCAGGGACATAAACCCGATGAGTTTATCGAAGTGAGTCAGATTGAAGCCTGTGACCAATTTATTCAGGCTCTCATTGCCGCACTGAGTGATGACCTTCTTCCTGTTGCAGGATAGCAACCAGTTACAGATAGTTATCTATCCCTGCAAAGCAGGGATTATTCTTTTACCTCTTTCAAATTTCATCATTCCCTCTCGGTTCAGAAATCACAATGACTAGCTGCTCTGGCAAAATATAAACCTTGACACCAGAGCATTGCAATTTTTCTATATCTATATTCCAGATATGAAATGAGCAAATAACGATGAACGGGAACTGATCATTGCATAATATATTTTTATTCAATTACAAGAGTAATGATATTTTACCGAATGACGATTTCCCCATAAGCTGAAGCCATTGATATTAATACTGCCATGGATGACAGTCATCCTGATTCGCTAAAAATTTAACTGCTCAAGAAAAGCAGTTTACCTCAGGCGGAAAAAGATCCTGGCAGATGTCATTTACAAATATTCAGTTTTCAAAAACTAAAGGGAAAATCATGACTATTGAAACAACCGATACTCTTGTTGTTGGTGGTGGACAGGCGGGTATCGCAACCAGTGAACATCTGACCAAACTGGGAATTCCTCATATCGTATTAGAACGTGGCCGTATTGCAGAGCGCTGGCGCAGTCAGCGCTGGGACAGTCTGGTTGCCAATGGTCCGGCATGGCATGACCGTTTTCCTAATCTGGAATTTACCGGTGAGGGCCCGGATGATTTCCCTGCCAAGGAGCGCATTGCAGATTACTTTGTCGAGTACACTGAAAAATTTACTGCGCCAATCCGTACCGGTGTTGAAGTTAAAAGTGTTGAACGCAATGAGGGTGAAGCCGGATTTACCATCGAGACTTCCGCAGGAACCATTAAAGCGAATCGGGTTGTAGCGGCAACCGGTCCTTTCCAGGTACCCGTTATTCCTGCTATTGCACCGGAAGATGACAGTCTGTATCAAATACATTCTGCTGATTATAAAAATCCGCAACAGATGCCAGAAGGTGCTGTACTGGTGATTGGTGCAGGCTCATCCGGAGTGCAGATTGCCGACGAACTGCGGGCCTCAGGCAAAGAGGTTTACCTGTCTGTGGGCCCGCACGATCGTCCACCACGCAGCTATCGCGGTCGTGACTTCGTCTGGTGGCTGGGCGTGCTGGGACTGTGGGACGCCGAAGCCATGGCACCAGGTACTGAGCACGTAACCATTGCAGTGAGCGGAGCTTACGGTGGCCATACGGTTGATTTCCGGGCTCTGGCCCAACAGGGTATTACTCTGGTTGGCCGCACAGCTTCTTTCGCAAACGGTAAAGTTACGTTCGAATCTGATGTTAAAGCCAACATCGAACGCGGTGACGATAACTATCTGTCACTGCTGGATGCTGCCGACGCCTATATTGAACGCAACAATCTGGATCTTCCGGAAGAACCGGAAGCGCGTAATTTCCTGCCAATGCCTGAGTGTGCGACTAATCCGATCCTGGAACTGGATCTGAAAGAAGCCGGCATTACCTCAATTATCTGGTCCACAGGATTTGGTGTTAATTACGACTGGCTGAAAGTGGACACTTTTAATGAAAAAGGTTATCCACTGCATCAGCGTGGTGTGTCACGTGAGCCTGGTGTTTACTTTGTTGGCCTGCCATGGCTGTCGCGCCGTGGCTCCACCTTCATATGGGGTGTATGGCATGATGCCAAACACATCGCTGACCATATTGCCACTCAGTGCAAATACCTGAAGTATAATGAAATCGCTTCGTCTCAGGCTGAGGAGCCACGTAAAGCCGCTATCTGATTAATACCGGCTCTATTCAACGGCAATATAAGCAGGATGACACGTCATCCCACTGCTGTCCCACAGTTTAAAACGGATCTTTTTATAAACGGCTTTTAATGCCGCAAAGCCTTATGCCTCCTGGGGGAACTTATCCCCCGGGCCGGC
>MDSZ01181560.1_pt1 | contig 40133 bp, 43 predicted proteins | sample 811201 | NCBI WGS metagenome assembly MDSZ01 (sample SAMN05326647, study PRJNA326480) | marine metagenome | isolation source: seawater | place: Indian Ocean: North | collected 2010
AGCTTTGAAGCTGCTTCTAAATGGTGGCGGGGGGGAGATTTGAACTTCCGACCTTCGGGTTATGAGCCCGACGAGCTACCAGACTGCTCTACCCCGCGATGTACTATTAGCATACATCCGAAAGGTGTCTTTTAAAACTTTTATTAGGATTCTTGGAATTTAAGTTCACCTTTTACCTCTAAATTGACGGCTTCAGGTAGTGTAAAAATTTTTTCTTCTATATCTTGCAATCTTAAATCTGTAATCCACTCTAATTGCCTTAATAGATGGAGACCTACAGCATGTTTTGCCCTTCTGGAGCCATCCTCGGCTTTTAAAGCAATTCCAATACCTTCATTGTTTTTTGCTAGACATAGGATTCCTTCAGCCCCTCCTTTGCTAATAACTTGACCATGTGAGGCCATAATTACTTCTGTATCAAATAAATTTTTATCGCTTAAAAGAATAGGATGAAGAATCATTGCACGACTTATTTGTTCTAATTCAGCATTTTCAGAACTGCTTAGTAAGGAATAAAGTCTGGCCATTTCTACTAATTTCAAATAAAGAGTTGGAGCGCCGCAATCATCTCTTTCTGCATAAATATCTGATGCAGGGATCTCTAGTAGATCTGATATTATCCTAAAGATCTCAATCTGCAATGGATGATCTCCCTTTAAATAATTTTCGTAGGGCCAATTTAGCTTTTTGCAGGTAGCTAAAAATGCAGAATGTTTTCCAGAACAATTATGTTGAAGTACACTTTCATTTTTTATTGGGCATTTTAAATGCTCTATATCAATATCAAATTCCCAAAGTATTTTAAATGCTTGTCTTGCATGCAATATTGATCCAGAGTGAGAACCGCAAGCAATCGCTATAGATTTAGTAGGGTCGTTTATGCTAGAGGATGCTCCACTACTTACAAAGGGTATAGCTTGGAATGGTTTGAGAGCCGATCTAATAAAACTTTTGTATTCTGGATTTCCTGCGCACATCAATACTCGACCTTTTTTGTCGCAAACTACGGCATGTACTTTATGTATTGATTCTATATATGAACCTCTCTTCAAAGTTACTTCTAAGGGTGGATTATTTGAGGTATATAGATTCTTAAAGTTTGAAGTCATTTAGAAACTGAAATAAGGGTAAATTAAAATCCCAAAAAGAATTAGAGCAATGATAGTTGATGAGGTTTGGATAAGATTATTTAAAATAGGCTTGACTTCAAGTGTTGCGATTAAACTTTCTCTTTCTTTTAATTCAATTGGCTTTATCCATGTCTGGCAGTCGTACCAACCAGTTTCTTCATATATTACTTTCTCTGACATTAGTCTCTTATATATATGATTCCAACCCAGAAATAATCTTAATGTTACCAAAAGGGGGAGTCCTAAACTACTAAATATACTAATCAGAATATAACTAGTTGTTTTTGAGGTGAAATATACACTTCCAGAGGATATGACTACAAAAATAAGAAATGTGAGGATCCAAATTTTTATAAGTACTTTAAAATACTTTATATTTGACTTAGGCCAAGCAAAAAAAGTTGAGTTAGATAATTCTACAAATTCATTTGTTGGCTGTTGCTCTCTAGGAACTGGACATTTTGAGCTGTTCATAAATATTTAAGGGAAATTTAGATTTTCACCATTACTCCAAAAGGCTTCAAGATCATAGAACTTTCTATATTCAGGCTGGAAAATATTTACAATTAGATCTCCATAATCAAGTAAAGCCCATTTTGCTTCATTTATACCTTCTTTCCTTAATGGCTCTACATTAGCAGTCTCTTTTAATTCATGTTCAATCGAATTAGTTATAGCTCTTACTTGTACATCTGATAACCCTTCTGCGATTAGAATCCAATCACTTATGTACGATACCTTGTTTATATTAATTATTTTGATATCTTTTGCTTTCTTATCATCGCAGGCTTTAGCTGCAAGTAGAGCTAAATTTTTATTGTCCATAGACATTTTCGCTGGATACTGATTTCTGCGAACCTTCTTGCTGAGATAGTTCAGATCTTGCTTTCTCGGCACTTTTTCTTAATGCATCAAGGCGGTCTTCAAAAAAGGTTCTGTTCTTCTTCTTTCTCGTTTTTTCTATTAATTCTTTTAGTGCACCACCTAAGCTTTTGTATGCATTAGGTATGCTATAACCAAATCTACATGCAAGATCTATAGCTCGCTCATCAGCAGATATAGCATCTTGTAGTTTTTTTTCTGAATTGTTTTTTATGTAAAGCCTATATCCAGCAAATCCAGATAGACCCAAAGCAAGCAACAAAAGCAAACCATCTTGTACCCAAAGTTCTCCTATAGCTCCACCCAATCCGATTGCTAAAGCTGCCATTTCCCAACCATCTCTAGGTATTGTGTCATTTTGTATTTTTCCAACTTCATGCCAAAATAATAAATTTCTATGGTCAATCGCAAAATTATCCCATTGATCTAAGTCAATTTGTATCTCGACTTCGTCTCTTCCAATTTCTTCTAATGCTATTAGGGGAGGGTCTATGGCAGCAGCAGCTTCTATAAAAACCCAGCTTTGATTTTCCTGTGGCAACAAACTCTTAAGTCGTTGAAGTTCGCTCATAAAAAATTCTTTCTTTTTTATTACTATAGAAACAAATGTTGCTTTTCAAGTAAGTTGATTAACATCTGATGATTTATAAGTAGCATTAAATAAATATAATTAATTAATTATGCCTCAAAGAGGTGATCTAAAAAGAATTCTTATTCTTGGATCAGGACCAATAATAATAGGCCAAGCTTGTGAATTTGACTATTCAGGAACACAAGCTTGTAAAGCTTTAAAAAAGGCTGGTTACGAAGTCATTTTGATAAACTCTAATCCTGCTTCTATTATGACTGACCCTGAAATAGCTAATAAAACATATATTGAACCTTTAACTTCTGAAATCGTATCTAAGGTTATCTCAAAAGAAAAACCTAATGCAATCTTGCCCACAATGGGAGGACAAACAGCATTAAATTTAACTGTAGAATTAGCAGAATCGGGTTTCCTAAATGAACATAATGTTGAATTAATAGGTGCTGATTTGGATGCAATTAATAAGGCTGAGGATAGAAAATTATTCAAAGAAGCTATGGAACGCATAAATATACAAGTCTGTCCATCAGGTATAGCTTCTTCCTTAACAGAAGCTCAAATAGTACAAAAAGAAATTAATACTTACCCATTAATTATTAGGCCAGCCTTCACTTTAGGTGGTGGTGGTGGCGGCATAGCATATAATCTCGAGGAATTTAAACTACTCTGTTCTACTGGATTAGATGAAAGTCCATCAAGTCAAATTTTGATAGAGAAATCCTTAATTGGATGGAAGGAATATGAATTAGAGGTGATGAGAGATAAAGCAGATAATGTCGTTATTATTTGCAGTATCGAGAATCTTGATCCAATGGGCATACATACGGGTGATTCTATAACTGTTGCTCCAGCACAAACTTTAACAGATAAGGAATATCAAAGACTTAGGGATTTCTCGCTGGATATCATAAGGGAGGTTGGAGTAGAGACTGGTGGAAGCAATATTCAATTTGCAGTAAATCCTGAAACTGGTGAGGTAATTGTAATTGAAATGAACCCAAGAGTTAGTAGGTCATCTGCATTGGCAAGTAAAGCGACTGGATTTCCAATTGCAAAAATGGCAGCATTGCTATCCGTAGGTTTCACTCTTGACGAAATAGTTAATGATATTACTAAAAAAACTCCTGCTTGCTTTGAACCATCTATAGATTATGTAGTTACAAAAATACCTAGATTTGCCTTTGAGAAATTTAGCGGTTCATCAAAGATTCTTAATACCTCAATGAAATCTGTAGGAGAATCAATGGCTATAGGTCGCTCTTTTGAGGAGTCTTTCCAAAAGGCTCTTAGATCCTTAGAGATAGGTATTTCTGGTTGGGATTATGAAGGAGTAATTTCAATAGATAATGATAATGACCTGGTAAATAATTTAAGGAATCCCACATCTGAGAGAATTCTCATTATGAAAAGGGCTATGGAATTAGGTAAAGATAATGAATTTATTCATGAAACTACGAATATTGATTTGTGGTTTATAGAAAAATTAAGAAATATTTTTGATTTTGAAAAAAACTTTTTAAAAAATAAATCTCTAAATGAAATTAATAGAGAACTAATGCTTTTTGCAAAACAAATAGGGTTCTCAGATGATCAAATTGCTAAAAATACAAACTCATCTTTTTACGATGTTAGATCATATCGGAAGCAATTAAATGTAATTCCAATATTCAAGACTGTTGATACTTGTTCAGCTGAATTCGCTTCAAAAACTCCCTATCATTATTCAACATATGAAGAAGCATTTCTAGACTCTTCATCTATTATTTTAGATGATGAAATTCTAATGAAGAAAAAAAACAATCAAAAGAAAATAATGATTTTGGGTGGTGGCCCAAATCGTATAGGCCAGGGAATAGAGTTTGATTATTGTTGTTGCCATGCCTCCTATCAGGCTTCAGATAGTGGCTATCAAACAATTATGGTAAATAGTAATCCTGAGACAGTTTCTACTGATTATGATACTAGTGATATTTTATATTTTGAGCCTGTCACGTTAGAAGATGTTTTAAATATAGTTGAAGCAGAAAAACCTTTTGGCTTAATTGTTCAATTCGGTGGTCAAACTCCTCTTAAATTATCTTTGCCTTTGTATGATTGGCTTAATAGTGAAGATGGTAAAAAAGTTTGCTCAAAAATACTTGGAACATCTCCAGTATCTATTGATATAGCAGAAGATAGAGAGGAGTTTACTCAAATATTAGTTGATTTAAATATTAAGCAACCACTGAATGGTTTAGCTAGAACTCAAGCGGAGGCTATTAATGTGGCTAATTCTGTTGGTTATCCCCTTGTCGTTAGACCCTCATATGTTTTAGGCGGTAGAGCTATGGAAATAGTACAAAATGATCAACAATTAAACAGATATATTACAGAAGCTGTCAAAGTCTCACCAGATCATCCAATACTTTTAGATCAATATCTCAGTAACTCTATAGAAATAGATGTTGACGCTCTTTGTGATAAGGATGGATTAGTAGTTATTGCTGGTTTAATGGAACATGTAGAACCAGCTGGTATCCATTCTGGTGATTCGGCATGTTGCTTGCCACCAATATCTTTATCTCCAGCAATAATTCAGAAAGTTAGAGATTGGACGATGATGATAGCTAAACGATTAAAAGTTGTGGGACTAATAAATTTGCAATTTGCAGCAAAAAAAACTAAAGATGGTATAGCAGAACTCTATATTTTAGAAGCTAATCCTAGAGCTTCAAGGACAGTACCCTTTGTTTCCAAGGCTATAGGTAAGCCAATAGCTAAAATTGCAACACAGCTTATGCATGGAAGAACTCTAACGGAACTTGGATATACAAAGGAATTTATTCCTAATATTCAAGCGGTAAAGGAAGCTGTTTTGCCTTTTAAGAAATTCCCTGGGTCAGATACGCTTTTAGGGCCTGAAATGCGTTCCACTGGAGAGGTTATGGGTTTGGCAAAGGATTTTGGAATGGCTTACGCTAAATCTGAACTCGCCGCTGGAAATGGAGTACCCTCAGAGGGAGTCGCTTTCTTATCAACTAATGATTTTGATAAAGAATATCTTTTTGAAATTGCAAATGATTTAACATCCTTAGGTTTTGAATTAGTAGCAACAAAGGGAACCGCTGAATATTTAGTAAATCTTGGTATTACAGTGCAAAGAGTTCTAAAAGTACATGAAGGTAGACCCAACATAGAAGATATGATTAGATCTGGACTTATTCAACTTGTTATTAATACACCTGTTGGTTCTCAAGCAATGCATGATGATGCATATCTTAGAAAAGCATCTCTGGAATATAATATACCCACTTTTACTACTATTCCTGGAGCGAAAGCTGCAATAAAGGCTATAAAAGCATTGAGGGTAAGTGAGATAAGTACTCTCTCACTTCAGGAAATTCATAATCATTGAAAATCTTCTTGATTAAAACCTTCTAACTTCTTTCTCAATTCATTTGTGAGAGCGTTTCTCCCTAAGACAAGAAGTTTTAATGTATCCTCATGCATTTTTAATTGTGCATCAGCTATTTGAAGACTTTTAATGCTATCTTTGACATTATCAGGTAATTTTTCTATTAAATATTTCTTTCCTTCAAAGGTTAAAACAGGTTTGTTCTGGTTTTTATTTTGATCGCTCATTTTTAAAGTTTACTCAGTAACTAAGTTAGGGTCTTTATTTCTTAATTAACTGTTTTTCACATAATTCTTTATAAAGTCCTTCTTTATTTACAAGGTCTAAATGTTTTCCAAGATCTACTATCTCACCATTCTCGAATACAGCTATCCGATCTGCACCCTGAGTCGTTGATAATCTATGGGCAATGATAATTACTGTCCTATTTTTCATCGCTTGACTTAGCCCTTTCTGAACCTCAGCTTCAGAATCTGCATCGAGAGCACTAGTGGCTTCATCAAGTAAGAGAATTGAAGGATTACCTAATATAGCTCTTGCTATCGCAATTCTTTGTATTTGCCCCCCAGAAAAATTAAGATTCCTTTCATTAACTATAGTCTCATATTTATTTGGTAATTTACTTATAAATACATCAGCATTGGCTATTCTTGCAGCTTTATATATTTCTTCGTCACTATAATTCCTTCCCATTTTTATTGCTTCTTTGATGGTACCTGAAAACAAAAAAGGCTGTTGTTGAACTATGGCGATACTTGATCTGACATTTTTTTTCTTCAAAATGTTTAAATTATGATTATCAATAAATATATCTCCCTCTTTAGGTTTTATAAACCTCATAATTAATGACATCATTGTTGTTTTACCTGCACCAGAGCCTCCAACAAATGCAACAATCTCTCCTTTATTGATTTTTAGATTTATGTTTTTCAAGACATATGTGCTCTCTTCATAAGAAAAAAATACATTCCTGAATTCAATATTTCCTTCAATTTTATCTAAATTAATTAAATTTTCTTCTTCCTCCTCTAGAGGTACTTTATTGATTTTTTGTAGTCTTTTAAATGATGCTTCTGCTTGCTTAAATTCATTAAAGTTAGTTGATACGTGACTTATTGGATCAATGAGCATTAGTATCGCTGCAAAGAAACTACTGAATTGTTCACTAGTTAGTAAACCTAAATTAATTCTATAAGCACCTAAAGCAAGTACAGATAGTATCCCGAATGCTTCTATGAATCCCACAATAGGATGTTGCAATGCCAACAACTTTAAGGTTTGGTATTTGGCCTTTTTATTAGCGCTTAATTTTTGTGAGAATCTTCCTTGTATCCACTTTTCCGCAGCAAATGCTCTAACCGTTGATAGACCACTTATTGACTCACCTAATAACGCGGCAAGATCACTAGTAGATTGTTGGCTATACTCAGAGGCTCTTAAAACTTTGCTTCCAAATTTATTTACAGAAAAAACAATTATTGGAGCCAATACAAATGTTGACAATGTCAATGACCAATCCAAGTAGAACATATAAATAACAACTGCTAATAACTGCAGTATGCAGGGCAGCGTATCTTGTATGGTCTTATATATAACTTCACTTACTCGATCAGCATCCTCTGTAAGTCTATAGGTAATATCCCCAACAGAAAGTTTTTCTATAAAGTTTATTTTTATTCTTTGTATTCTACTAAATAATTTAATTCTTATATTTTCACTAATTTCAAGTGATGGCTTGGCAATAAATATATCTTGACCGTATTGAGCCAATTTCTGAACTAAAAAAACCAAAAGAGATTTTATGATTATATTTGATACTTTAGAAATATCTCCAGAACCAATTGCAGGTATCAATTTTCCTGCTAAAAAGGCTAGTATTGGCCAACATGATACATAAATGATCATGCAAACAAGGCCTTTACTTAAATTACTAGTATGGGATTTTAATGAAGGAATTAAACTCAAGAATAGAATTTATTTCTAAATTTACTTTATCAATATGTGTGAATTTGTAAAACCATGAAACTTGATCAATTCTTAAAATGGAATAATCTTGTCTCCACTGGCGGCGAGGCAAAAAATATTATAAAGACTGGAATGGTTGAAGTTAATGGAGAGGTAGAGAAAAGAAGGGGTAGGAAATTAAGAGTAGGGGATAAAGTGAAATTTCAAAAAAGTGAAATAATTTTTCAATAATTAACCAATCAAGTCCTAAGTTATATTAGGATATTTTATTAAGTTAATAACATTTTGTGAGAAAAACTGTAATTGCTGGAAATTGGAAAATGCACATGACTTGTGCTGAGACAATAAGTTTCTTGAGTGCATTTGTGCCACTAATACAAAATAAGCAAGATGATAGATCTATAATTCTTGCACCACCATTTACTGCGATTTCAACTTTTGCTGAATACTGCGATTTGAATTTTCTTTCCATAGCAAGTCAAAATGTTCACTGGGAGGATTCAGGTGCCTTTACAGCAGAAATTTCACCTATGATGCTAAAAGAACATCAAGTAAAATATGCGATTGTTGGACATAGTGAACCTAGAAAATATTTTAGTGAGAGTGATCAGCAAATTAATAAAAGAGCTAAGTCAGCTCAAATTAACGGATTAACTCCTATAGTTTGCGTTGGAGAAAGCTTAGAACAAAGAGAAAGAGGAGAAGCAGAACGTGTCATAACAAGACAAGTAGAACAAGGTTTAGAGGGGATAGATCCTTCTAAGCTTATTGTTGCTTATGAACCAATATGGGCTATTGGCACAGGAAGAACTTGTGAGGCAAAAGATGCAAATAGTATTTGTAGTTTAATAAGGAATTTAATTGGTTTTGATGACGTAATAATTCAATATGGAGGTTCTGTTAAACCAAGTAACATTGATGAAATTATGGCAATGAGTGATATTGATGGAGTTTTAGTTGGAGGAGCATCATTAGATCCAATAAGTTTTGCCAGAATTGCAAATTACAAATAATAAAACCAAATGGCCAGAGAGATGGCTTAAGAAAACATCAATAATGGGGATTCTCAATTTAACTCCCGATTCCTTCAGCGATGGCGGAGATTTTTTCTCAATAGAAAGTGCACTAAATCAAGTTGAGAATTTTATTATCAACGGAGTTGATGTTATTGATATTGGAGCCCAAAGTACTCGACCAGGAGCAGAAGAGATTGGAGCAAATGCAGAACTAGAAAGATTACTTCCTATACTTAAAGAAATAAGATTGAGATACCCATCAATTTTAATTTCAATTGATACCTTTAATTCAAAGGTGGCTCAAGAAGCAATCAAATATGGTGTTAATTGGATTAATGATGTAACTGGAGGACGAAGAGACAGCAAAATACTTGATTTAGCAGCTGAGGTGAATTGTCCATTTATTATTACTCATAGCAGAGGTAATAGTAAAAATATGAATAAACTAAATCACTATGATGATTTGATAGATGACTTAATTCGTGAATTGAATCATCTATCGAGCAAAGCATTAGAAAGGAATATTCCAAAGGAAAATATTATTTTGGATCCAGGTTTGGGATTTTCAAAAAATACAATTCAGAATGTAAGTATTTTAAAAAACCTTGATGAAGTAAAAAAACTGGGTTACCCAGTTTTAATAGGTGCTTCAAGGAAGAGATTTATTGGTGATATTTTAAATGAGCCCAATCCAAAAGATAGAGATATTGGCTCTTTAGCTGTTTCTTGTTTTTGCTCTCAGGCTAAAGTTGATATTGTAAGAGTCCACAATGTTCAATTGAACTCACAGATACTAAAAGTTGCTGATTCCATAAACAGATAGATATTATTCTTTAACTCCTTCTATTTTATCTTCAACTTCTTGATAAAGCTCTTTTAATTGCTCAATATTCTCTTCTGATGTTTCCCAGTAACCTCTGCCATTAACTTCTAATAATGTCCCAACTATTCTTCTGAAACTATTTGGATTAAGTTCCATTAGTCGTTTTCTCATCTCTTCATCATTTATAAAAGTTTCATTTGTCTCTTCATAAACAAAGTTATCAACTTGACCACTAGTAGCACTCCATCCAAGTGTGTAGTTGAGCCTATTAGATAATTCTCTAACCCCTTCATAACCTGATTTAAGCATTCCTTCATACCATTTTGGATTAAGCAGTTTGGTACGAGAATCTAGTCTGATAGTTTCGCTTAATGACCTTACTTGAGCATTTGATGTGGTTGTATCAGCAATATAGCTACTTGGTTCTTTGCCATCATCTCTCAAAGATTTTATTAGCTTTGTAGGGTCAGAATCAAAATAATGACTAACATCTGTTAGAGAGATTTCAGATGAATCTAGATTTTGAAATGTTACGTCAGCTGTTTTCATGACAGATTCAAATACCTCTCTCTTTTGATTCATTTCTCCTGGGTTATCAGCATTGAATGCATAAGTTTTACGTGAAAGATACATTTCCTGAAGTTCGTTTTCTTCTTCCCAAGTTGAATTCTCAACAGCTAAATTAACATTCGAGCTGTAACTTCCACTGGCATTAGAAAATACTCTTGCAGAGGCTTCTCTTAATGATGTCCCCTCTTTCTCTGACTGTTCTAAAGAATGTTTTCTTACGAAATTCATTTCTAGTGGCTCATCTGCTTCAGCGGCCATCTTAACTGCTTGATCTATCAAAGCCATTTGGTTAATGAACAAGTCTCTGAATACACCAGAACAATTAACAACAACATCTATTCTTGGTCTTCCTAATTCATCCAATGGAATTAACTCTAGTTTGTTAATGCGACCTACTGAGTCTGGTTTGGGTTTAACTCCTACAAACCATAGGATTTGAGCTAATGATTCTCCGTATGTTTTTATGTTGTCTGTCCCCCAAAGAACACATGCAATTGTTTCTGGCCATTTACCTTGTTCTTCTTTTTGCCTTTCAATAAGCTTATCGACAACTGATTTCGCAGCTGCAACTGCTGCCGTAGTTGGTATTGACTGAGGATCAAGAGCATGAATATTTTTACCACTTGGCAATACACCTGGATTTCTAATTGGATCACCCCCAGGGCCAGGAAGCACATAATTACCATCTAAAGCTTTGATGAGACTATCCATTTCTTTATCGGCACAAACTTGTTCAAGACAAAAGAGTAGGTAATCGAATAATTTATTTAATTCGTTTTGGTCAACTTGATTAAACCCGTTTCTTTTGCATACATTAAACCAAGGTGTCGGGAAATTGAATCCAAAAACTTTTAGTAAATCAAAAAGTCTCGATAATAATGATTTTTCTAAATAAACTCTTCCTTCAACGATTTTTAATGAGTTGACCATTGCAGATATTGATTCCCTACAAGTCTTGATAATTTTTTCATTTAATTCAACAAATTTCAGTTCTCCTTTATTGTTCCCTTCATAAATTTGATCAATTTTTAGATTTAGTGATTCTGCCAATAAACCTGGAAGCGATCTTAGATTATCTTGCTCTCTTTCTAAAGAGGCAATATTTACTAGAGTTGCTATGGCTTCTTCTGCTGTGGGAGCTTCTCCAATAGTATGCAGGCCACATGGAAGTAGTCTGCTTTCTATTTCCATAAGCTGTTTATAAATATTCCCAACTAATAAATCTCTATCTTCGATTGTTAATTCAGACGCATCATTCTCGGGAAGCTTGACATCTTTATCTAGATTACACTGCTTTGAAGTTTCAATAATAGAGTTGACAATTTGAACACCTCTAGAATTTTCTCGTAACTGTTGATAAGAACCTACAAGTTCACTCAAATCTTTTAGCCCTTTATAAAGGCCAGCGTTTTCCGCAGGAGGTGTTAAGTAGCTTATCGTTGATGCATATCCTCTTCTTTTTGCAATTGTCGCTTCAGATGGATTATTTGCTGCATAGTAATATAAATTAGGTAATGATCCAATTAGAGAGTCTGGATAACATAATTCACTCATTCCCATCTGTTTGCCTGGCATGAATTCAAGAGAACCATGAGTTCCAAAGTGTAGAACTGCATCGGCTCCCCAAATTTTTTCTACATATGTGTAATATGCCGCAAAACCATGGTGAGGACTTGCACTCCTTGAATATAGTAGTCTCATTGGATCACCTTCGTAACCAAATGTTGGTTGAACTCCTATAAAAACGTTTCCAAAATGTTTTCCATATATGAGTAAATTCTGACCATCAGTGTTCAAATTACCAGGAGGTTTACCCCAATTTTCTTCGAGTCGAGTTGAATACGGTGTATTTTCCTCGTATTCTTTAACACTCATGCTATGAGCAATATTTAATTCGGGGGAGCCCTCCATTGCTTCTGGATTGTTAATTACCTTCTCCATTAATTCCTTAGAATTCTTAGGAAGATTATCAATTTTATATCCTTTCTTTTTCAGTTCTTGAAGTACTTTATATATAGATCCAAAGACATTCAAATAAGCTGCTGTTCCAACATTTCCTTTGTCTGGAGGAAAACTAAATACTGTTATTGCTAGTTTCTTGTCTAATCTTTTCTTAACTCTCAAAGTAGACCACTTTATGGCTCTTTCAGCAATTACATTAACCCTATCTTGCAATGTGTGAGCCTTACCAGTAGCATCATCTCTTCCAGATAAAATGATAGGTTCTATTGCTCCATCAAGTTCTGGTATCGCAATTTGTAGGGCGACTTGTACTGGATGAAGACCTAAATCACTTTCTTCCCATTCTTGTGTTGTTTGGAAAACTAGTGGTAATGCAACCATGTACGGCCTATTTAGTTTTTTTAATGCATCTATTGCTTTAGGATGATCTTGTCTTGCAGGCCCTCCAACTAAAGCAAAACCTGTTAGTGAAACTACACCATCAACAATTGGTTTGTCTCTATTTATAGATTCATAGAAAAATTCATCTACAGGTTTTGAAAAGTCAAGACCGCCGCAAAAAATTGGTATAACTCGTGCTCCTCTAAATTCTAGTTCTTGTATAACAGCAACATAGTGTGCATCATCTCCTGTGACTATATGACTTCTTTGAAGAACTAAACCTATTATGGGGCTAGTATCAGATTTTGCTGGAATATCTTCCCTATTATTATCCCATGCTTGATAAGTCTCTAAACTCTCAAACATATTTGGCGCCATAGGATGCCATATACCAAGGTCAGGGAAAGTTTCTGGATCTTGTATATTAAATTCTTCTAAATCTTTTTTGACTTCATCTGAAACAACATATTTTTCTGAGAGCATCAACAGAAGGTTTTTGAGGTTTTCTGTCGTTCCTCCCAACCAATATTGAAAACTTAATATAAATGTCCTAGCATCTTGTGCCTTCTCTATTGGTAGATATTTAAGAATTGAGGGAAGTGTGTTTAAAAGCTTAAGCATTGAGTCTTGAAAACTTGCTCCATCAGCTTCCTTCTTCTTTTTAATCAAATCACTGATAATACTCTTTGATTGACCTAATTGAGCCATGCTGAATGAACCCAATTTATTTAATCTCATCACTTCTGGCATAGAAGGGAATATAACTGCTGCCTTTAGATTGTCTCTGTGAGGAGTTACTGCATCAACAACCTTTTGAGCAAGATCCTCTATGAATATTAGTGATGCAATAAATACATCAGCATTAGATATATCTTTAACAAAATCTTGATAATTATTCTCGTCTCTTAATTCTTCAATAAGGTACCCATTAAGTTCAATTCCAATAGGACCCTGGATTTGATTAATTGACTTAGCTGCTTCTGTTAGAGAGTTTTGGTACTGTGGCTCAAGGACAACATATACTGCTTTTATAACAACTTTATGATTGTTGTCCTCGGCAGGAGATACTCTGCGGTTTGCTGAGCGGACCTGCGTAAACATTTTCTTCTTTAAGTATTTTCTACAAGCCTACGGTTGATTTGACGTTATTGTGTGCAATATAAATACCGTGTAACATCATTTTTAACAAAACTTTTTAATTATGAATACTAAACAAATCAATAAACCTATTCCAGTACTGGTATCTGGGGCATTAGGAAGAATGGGTATTGAAGTTGTAAAAGCTGTTACAAATTCTGAAATTTGCGAATTAGTATCTGCTGTTGATATAGATAAGAAAAATAATGGTAAAAGAATTTCAGATTTAATTGATATTCCAGAGTCCGATGTCTTTCTAAGTAATGATCTTGAAGGTAGTTTATGCACAATTTCACAGATTAACAGAGAAAAAACTATAAAACCTGTAATGGTGGATTTTACTCATCCTGATTCAGTTTATGATAATACTAGGTCTGCAATAGCATATGGTGTTTCACCTGTTATTGGAACAACAGGATTATCTTCAACTCAAATTAGTGAGTTAGCGATTTTTTGTAATAAATCCTCAATAGGATGTGCAGTAATACCAAATTTCTCTGTAGGTATGATTCTTCTACAGCAGGCTGCATCAGTAGCAGCAAAATTCTACGATAATATTGAACTTATAGAGATGCATCATGATCAAAAGGCCGATTCTCCAAGCGGAACATGCATTAAGACAGCAGAAATGATTGAAGAATACCCTAAATCGTTTAACAAACCTAATGTTAATGAAAAGGAATCTCTCAATGGTGTGAGAGGTGGAACTAGAGCTTCCGGAATCAATATTCATTCAGTTAGATTGCCAGGATTGTTGGCACATCAAATCGTGATGATGGGATCTGCCGGTGAAACATATACAATTAGACACGATACTATGGATAGGAAAGCATATATGCCTGGTGTTATAGAGACTATTAAAAAAATAGGAAGTTACAGCTCTCTGGTTTATGGACTTGAAAAAATAATTTTTTAATATGCTTGTTCCTTTAAGTCAAAATAAAGTTTCTAGATTAATTCCTTCTGTGGCTACTGGAGGACAATTTAGATATGCCCTCGGTAATCCAAGAAAAATACTTCAAAGAATTATTATCTCTTCAATTGGTGGTGTAATAACTTTTCTAATTAGCGTTAGTCAAGATAGAAATCAAACTTATTCCTTTTGGTTGTTACTATGTGTGTTGTTTTTTTTATACATCCTTTGGGGACCAATTATTGAAGCTAGCAGAGTGAACATAAACTTTAGGAAAAGTAAATATTTTGCCATTTTTGATGGTTTCGTATCAAATATTTATAAAATTGAAAAAATTGAAAATAGTCGTGAGCAAACTAATAAATATGGACGGCTTGAGATTATAGAGAATAAACGAACTTGGATAGTTATGGAACTAGAAGATGAAGATGGCTATTTGGGTAAAATCAGTTTCCCTATGGAGAACAAACATAGTCAAATAAAAATAGGTTTAGGTATAAGATGCTTGGTATCCTCAAATAACCGAAACTATGACAAAAATTTATCGATAACAGACGGTTGGTTACATGAGATTAATTTTTGGGTTGGGGACTATCCCTTTTTATTGAGGCCTGCATTTGAGGAGATTTGTTATTTGTACCAAAAAAAGTTAAATAATTAATACATAATTGTTATATGAAAAATATAGTAAAGATAAAAATTATTGGAGCTGGCCCTACTGGTCTTTTGCTGGCATTGGCATTATCAAGATTTAATACCAAAATATTTATTAATGACCTTCTTTCTGAGGAAAATTTAAAATCAAAAGATAAAACATACGCAATAACTCATTCATCCAGAAAAATATTAGAAAAATTTAATCTGTGGAATAAATTAAAATCAAAAATCACTAGTTTTGATTCGTTATCCATAACAGATACAATCATTGATAGAAATTCAATTTTTAATATTTCTGATTTAGATTATGATATTAGAGACAATGGCAATATAGGTTGGGTAGTAAAACATTCGGATTTAAATCAAATATTTTTTGAAGAGTTATCTAGAAAAAATAATATTTTCTTTTCTAGTTTTTTAGGAAACGATTCGATATCTGATAAATATGATTATACTTTTGCTTGTGACGGCTCTAGTTCTCTTTATAGAAAGACTAATAAATTTCTTTATTTCAAAAAATTGTATAATCATTCATGCTTAACATTTAAAGTATTTATTAGGGGTTACAAAGAAGGAAGAGCATATGAATTATTTAGAAAAGAAGGTCCATTAGCACTTCTTCCTTTAAGTAAAAATGTTTATCAGATTATATGGACTGCTAATTCTGAAGTATCTAAAATTAGGTTGAATTCCAATAAGAATTTATTACTTGACAATTTATCTACAATCTTACCAAGAGAAATTCATCTTGATCAGATAGTTGGAGACATAAATATTTTTCCAGTTTCATTATCTTTTGCTTTTCCAGATTTGAATTTTAAAAGACATATTTTAGTTGGCGATGCTCTTCATACTTTTCATCCTGTGGGAGGGCAAGGCTTAAATGCTTGTTGGAGGGATGTAAATTCAATATATAATCTTTTAAATTCCAATAATGGTATAAAAGAGTTTTCATTATTTACACTTAAATTAAGATTTTATATTAATCGAATTGCAGATATTTTTTCTTTATATCTTGTCACTGATTCTTTAATAAAGTTATTTGCTAATGATTATATTTTTCTTTTACCATTAAGAATAATATCATTTAAATTTTTAAATAATTTTCGCTTATTTCGGAAACTAATAATTAACTACATGACAAAATCGATCTCTTTCAAATCATTAAAATAAATGATTTTTAATAAATCTGAGAAACTTAATAATTTTCTATTAGATGAATTGGGATTATCTGAGCAATCCATTAAATTAGCCTTAAATCTTGCAAAAAAGAATAAAACCTCATTACCTATAACCTTGTGGCGTTATGGATTAATATCATTAGAAGAACTTGATAGATTATATTTTTTCCTATTCAAATAAGAATAGCTTTATTCTTTTTTAGTGTTCTTGAAATGGTTTTTCTGTTATGATGATTCTGAATTTTTTATAAACTATTATTTCTAATAATATAAAAAATAAATCTTTAACTTGTCAGGCATTAGAGAGATTAGACCTATTGTTATTGGCAATAGAAACTATAGATTTAAATGGATCTGAATCTATGTTCTCAATTTCTCAAAAACTCAATTTACAAGATTTATTATCTAGCAAAGTAAAAATATGGAAGTTGAGATGTTCAAATCCAATGAGAAAATCATTTGTTAAAAACAGTATTAATTTCAATGAATTTATTGCTTTAGTAAAAGTGACTTCTGAAATGGCAAGATATTTACATCCTTACATAAGAGAAATACTATCTTCTAGAGATAATTACATTCATAGACCAGAGTTGTGGGACAACTTTTCTGAAAGATATTCTGATTTAATCTCTGAGAGATTTAACTCTGAAAGTGTAAGAGTAAGGAAATTAACAGATAAAAAAACTAGTCAATCAACATTTACCAAAGTATTATTAAATTTAGCTTTATGCAACTCAACAAATAGCCATAAAAGATTACAAGAAATACTAATTAACCTTTGAAATGTTGCAAAATAAACATACCTTCAACCAATCATCAGTGTCATTGGAGTTGTCAGGTCTACCTGATTATTCAAAGAATGATAATGAAAATTCAATTTCTATAATTTCTCATTGGAAACTTTCTATACTAAATCAGCCTGAAATAGAAGGTGGATTAGATCATCTTAAATCGATAATTAGTTCTTTTTACAGCTATACTGCTTCTATTATTCTTGATCAAGATGAAAAGTTAAGCTCTGATTTGATTGATATATATTTACGTAATGATGGTAAACATGATGTTCTTTTGAAAAGTACCAAACCAGATGTTGAACCTTTAAGATTAACTATAGGTAATGCAGAATTATCTGATGTTATTGATTGTTTTGATCAATTACAGAATTCTGATGATATTAATTTGGATTTTAGTAAATTGAATCCAGTTTATAATAAAAAAAGATTTTATAAATTAAAAACAAATAAATTAGTCAAAATTCTTATCCCACCTTTAATTGCCTTATTTTCCTTATCATTTGTTTCATCAATAAGTATCTTATTTTATAGGAATTCGTATGAAAGAGAGAAAGAACTCTCATATATGGTTATTAATAAAACTAGCAAACAGTTATCAGATGTGATAAGAATATATTAAATGTTAAATTTTATAAATTTATCTGACTATCAAATAAAATATTATGCCAGATATAATTATTCCTAATTTAAATAATAAATCTAAACAGTATTTGTTTAAAAATAAATTAACTCTCAAAAAAAAATCTAAATCTAAGCTTTTAAAAGAATCATTATATATGTTGATTCTTTCTGCATTATTATTTGCTATTAATTATTTAATCCCAAACAAGAATCAATTATTTGGAGACTTTACTAAGAATTTATTAAATATGTATATGAATTTTTCTCAGTTTCTGGGCCATTTCTTTCAGATTATAATTGTTTGTTTTTTAGTTTTATCATCCTTAACCTCATTGCTCTTACTTTTTGGTGCTTTTTATAGAATTTTCAAAGTGACTAGTCGCAAGTCAAGAAAAATATTTCTCTAGAGTCAAATAGGTTGCATTAAACCACCACTACCTGAATCAGAATCATCATCATCATTTTCGGTACTAATGCCCAGTAATGCAATAGCTCCGAAAGCTATGGATGATATGACAAATATATAAGCAAGAACGGGAGTCTGTACTCCTACATCTATGTATTCACCCATACTTCAATAAAAATTCTGTTAAACCTAACCTAAAATTATTATTTTCGAGAGCTTTAAATATTTTTTTAATAATTTAGTCTATCAAAAATATTTTAATTAGATAAATTCTCAGCTGTTTTTGACATGATTGAGAACCATGAAAGCATATTATCAATCTGATTCTGAATATCTGTTACTCCAAGACCTCTTATAATTATTTTTGAAAAATCTTTCTCTTTTTGATAAATAAATTTGCTTTGTACGCTTTTTGGTAAATTCTCTCTAATATGTTTAAAGGCATTTACTTCCATTTTTGTTTCAATAATTATATTTGGCTTCTTTAATTTTATTTTTTGAAATCCACAATTTTTAGCAAGAAGCTTTATTTTCATAATCTGAATAAGTGTTTCAACTGGCTGTGGTATCAAACCATATCTACTAACCCAATCAGAAGATAATTCAGTTAATTGCTCTAAGTTTTCACAGGAAGTTACATTTTTATAGGCTTCTAATTTCTCTTCTCTATTCGCGATCCAAGTCGCTGGTATGAATGCATTAATTGGCAAGTCTATCTGCGTGTCATTAACCTCAGGTATTTCTTTACCGTTAAGATCTGCAATTGCCTCGTGTAGCATTTCCATATATAAGTCATATCCAATACTGTTTACCTGACCACTCTGTTCTTCTCCAAGTAAAGTTCCTACTCCTCTAATCTCCATGTCTTTCATAGCTAACTGATACCCACTCCCTAATTCTGAGAAATCTTTTATGGCTTTTAAACGATGTTTTGAAGTTTCATTTATTTTATTTATGTTTGGATAAAACAACCACGCATATGCTTGTATGCCGCTTCTTCCAACTCTCCCTCTCAACTGATAAAGCTGAGAAAGGCCAAACTTATGGGCGTCTTCAATGATAATAGTATTTACTCTAGGAATATCTAGACCACTCTCTATTATTGTTGTGCAAATCATTAAATCAACCTCTCCGTTGTTGAAACTGATCATTGCATTTTCTAAATCAGTCTCATTCATCTGCCCGTGAGCAACTATGAACTTTAAATTATTAAACATATTTTTTAACTTATCAATTGCTTGGTCAATATCCGCAATTCGAGGCAAGACATAGAAAATTTGCCCACCTCTATCAAGCTCTTGACCTATTGCAGTTCTTACTGCGTCCATATCCATTTCCGAAAGGTATGTTTTTATAGATCTTCGTGTAGGTGGAGGTGTTGCTAATATACTCATCTCTCTTATGCCACTTAGGCTCATGTAAAGAGTTCTTGGTATTGGGGTTGCAGTTAATGTTAAAACATCTATATTCTTTTTTATTTTTTTTATTTTTTCCTTTTGCTTAACTCCAAATCTTTGTTCTTCATCAATTACTAGTAACCCAAGGTTTTTTATTTCAAATTCTTTACCAAGTATTTGATGCGTAGCTATGACTAAATCTATTTTGTTTTCAGTTAGACCTTTATAAATATTTTTCCTATCTTTGACAGATATGAATCTATTTAGTAATGAGACATTTATTGGATATGGTGAAAATCTGTTTGATATTGTTCTCCAGTGCTGTTGAGCTAATATTGTTGTTGGGGATAAAAGAATTACTTGCTTACCAGATGTTATTGCTTTGAATATTGCCCTTATCGCAACTTCCGTTTTACCAAAACCTACGTCACCACAAATTAATCTATCCATTGGTATGGATTTTTCCATATCATTTTTAATATCTTTAACGGCTTTTATTTGATCTGGGGTTGGTTGATGAGGGAAAGATTCCTCTAATTCTCTTTGCCAAGGGCCATCGGGAGGGTAAAGATGGCCTTTTAATTTTGACCTTTGTGCATATAACTTTAGTAGATCAATGGCTACTTTCTTTATAGATTTCTTATTCTTTTCCTTTAATTTGAACCAATCTGTTCCACCTAGCTTATTGATTTTTGGCTTTAATTTCCCAGCAGATTTAAATTTATTTATGCTCCCTAATTGATCTGCTGCAACACTTATTTTACCATCTAAATATTGGATTACTAAATAATCTCTTGATTCTCCTATTATATTTATTTTTTCTATTCTTAGAAATTTACCAATACCATGATTTTTGTGAACAATATAATCACCTGGATTGATTTTGTTTAAATTTACTTTTGAACTTGAACTTTTTCTTCTCTTACGTATAAATACATTACTAATTAAATTTTGCTGAGCATAGAGTTCCCTATCTGTTATTAGAGCAATTTTCCAAATAGGCAAATAGAAACCTTCAATGTCATAATTATTTTTATTTTTTATTACAAGTGGTGTTGAGTAATTTATATGTTTTTGCGATTCAACGATATCCTCTGAGTTTTCAAGATAATGAGTAAACGTATTTTCCTCTTTAAGAAGGGTATTTGTTCTATGAGGTTGTGCCGATAAAATCCATACTTTTGATTTCTCTCTTACAAATTGATTTATCTCATCAGATATTTTACTTATATTTTTTATCGGAGATTTAATAATCTTGTCAGACAATAAAAATGAATTAACATCGTTTTTGTTAGATGAAAATTCATAAAGATTTAGTATTTTAAAATCAAGAATATTATTATATATTTCCTCAACATCTTGGTGTAGATTTTTTTTTAAATTCAAGGAGATATTATTTCTCAATAAAATATTGTTAATTTCTGAAATGTTATTGTTGAAATTATTTTCAGAGTCAATATACCAATTTTTAGAGAATTGTTTACATTGTTCAAGTTCATCGAAGACAATATAGGTTTCTTTATCTATAAAATCAATTATGTTTGATGGTTTATCTTTGACTAAACCTAAGAATCTATCTAGATTATCTCTCTCTTTACTTTCTTCAAAATTAAATTCGTTTGTATGAGATAATTTCTTTAAATGTTTAATTATTTCCACTTCCGAACTTGATTGAATTATATTTATCTCGGATATATTTTCTAATGTCCTTTGAGTATTTGGATCATATTCACGTATCTTATCTATAATATTATCAAAAAACTCAATTCTTATTGGTACATCATTATTTACTGGAAAAATATCAACAATTTCTCCTCTCCTACTCCAATATCCCTCATTAATAGTGATATCTTCTTTTTTGTAGCCAAGTTCAGTTAACCTTTTCGATAAAGAAGAAATTTCTATATTTAATCCCTTTCTTAAACTAATATTATTCTTAACAAAATATTCTTTATCAAGTAGGTGTGGTTGAAGTGATCTATCAGTCGTAATTATTATATTTTGTTGTGTACTTTTTTTATCTTTGTTAACTAATTCATTTAAAATGTTCAGCTGAGCATATTTAACTTCATTTGATTTAGTTGTAGCTTCATATGGGAGATATTCATTCGAAGGATAAAATAATATATGATTATTATCGAAGCTTTCAAAATATCCAAACCATTTATATGCTATCTCAGAGTTAGGACATATTAAAAGAATGTTCTTCTTTTCCGATGTTGCTATACTATCAACAATTAAAGCTTTAGCATATCTACTTGAACCTATAACATTTAAATTATTATTATTATTTATTTTATTAATTAATTCTTTAGTTATTTGGGAATTAGCGGTATATTTTATTAATGTTTTAAGACTCATTTTTAATTATCTTTCTTGATTAAGTAATAATTTTCTATTATATTGAATTTTAATAGATAGTGAAAAATATTTAATGGATACGGCGTCAGTTAATTCCTTTATACCTACACTTGATCAAGTTGATAGCTGGTCAGAGATTCTAACTTTATTACCAATTTTAATTACATTAGAATTATTGCTTTCAGCTGATAATGCTGTCGCGCTAGCTTCACTAACTAAATCTCTTTCTAAGCCAGAAGATAGATCCAAAGCATTAAATATAGGAATTAGCATTTCTTTGGCGTTTAGAATTTTACTTATAGTATTATCAAGTTTCCTTTTGAAATATGTATTCATCAGGTTGTTCGCAGGTCTTTATTTGATCTATCTTTTCATAGCTAATTTGTTTTCAAATTATCGTGGCAATGATAATTCAACTATTAAATATAGTGAGTCCTCTAATAATAGGAATTTCTTTAAAGTTGTTATTTTATTGTCAATAACAGATTTGGCCTTTTCAATTGACAGTATTACAACGGCCGTAGCTATTAGTGATCAATACATATTGATTGTAATTGGGGCTGTAATTGGTGTAATAGCTCTTAGATTTACTTCTGAAATTTTTTTAAGACTTTTAGAATATTTTTTAAGGTTAGAAATGGCAGGTTATATCGCAATATTAATAGTTGGTATTAAGCTTATATTGAATACTTTAATACAAGAGAATGTCTTACCAGATTATTATTTCTACATATTGATTTTAATTTCATTTGTATGGGGTTTCTCCAAAAGAAAGATAACATAAATTATTGAAATTCTATTCCTAAGATAGGATTCAGTTGTTGAATAATTTTATTATTTGTTGATATACCTTTACCTTCTAATTTGACCTTTTTAATTAAAATTGGATTAGTTTTAGTTGATACAATAAACCCTTCATCTTTAACTATTTTAATTATCTTATTTGGTTTTATTTCTTGTTTAGTTGCAATTGGTAATTTGTATTTGTCTATGTACTCATCGTTTAAGATTTTAATTTCTAATATCTTTAATTTCTTATTCAGATATGTTACATAGGCATTTGGATATAATCCTTTTACTTTCCTTTCTAATTCGATACCTGAATTATTGAAATCTAATTTAAAATCTGTTTTATTTAACAACCTGGCATATTTTATTGGCCTATTTAAAACTGACTGTGGAATTGTTCTTATCGTAGTGATGGATTTGTTTTTAGAAATTATATCTAATGAGTTAATAATTAATTTTGATGAAATTTGGCTAAGCTTTTCATGGAGTAATTCAGAATTATCTGATGCTTGAATTTCAACTTTCTCCTCTATTAGAATATCTCCAGTATCTAAACCTTCTTCCATTCTCATTATCCCAACACCAGTAAATTTATCACCACTTAACAATGCCCACTGAACGGGAGCAGCTCCTCTCCACTTAGGTAGAAGAGATGCATGGGCGTTCCAAGAACCATGTTTTGGAATCTCTAGTATTTGTTTTGGAAGGATTTTTCCATAAGCTATCACAATAAAGGCATCACTATTCAATGAAACTAATTTCTCAATAAAACTTTTGTTCTCTTTTATCTTTTCTGGATCTAGAACGGGTATATTATTCTTTATTGCAAATTCCTTTACAGGAGATTGTGTTAACTTCCCCCCCCTAGACCTTTTTCTATCAGGTTGAGTAATGACAGCTAAAACTTCATGCTTGGAATTAATTAATCCTCTCAGGCTATTAACAGAGTACTGTGGAGTTCCCCAAAATATAATTCTCACACGTCACCTGTAATTGATAACTCATCTATCCAAATATGTGGGGAAATACCATTTACTGTCTTATGTTGTTTTTCTTCAATGTTTATGATGCTTTTTAAAACTTCTTTAATATCTCCAGCAACAGTTGCCGCCTCTATAGATATCTTTTCTCCATTCTCATAAAACCATCCATCAAATGGTAGTGAGAATGATCCCTGACTTGCTTTTACTCCTGCATGAATCGCATTAAGCTCTTCGATATATACAAACTTTCCTGGATACTTATTATGTTCTAAGTCTTTTTGAAGTGATGATACATCTTCTGATCTTTCAATAACTAACCAGTCAGGTGAAACTGATACCTTTGAACCAAGCCCAGCATGTCCAGTGGGGTCTGTATTGAATATTTTTGCCGTAGATTCCGAATGTATGAAATTTTGCAATATGCCTTTTTTAATAATACATAACTTTTTTGTAGGTGTTCCTTCCCCATCGAAGGGAGCAGAAGAAATATTCTCTGGGTGAAGTCCATCATCATATAAATTCATTGACGGAATAGAAATTAACTTACCAAGTGAATCTTTGCTTGAGAGACTTACTCCATCAATAATACTTCTCGCATTAAAAATAGAGCTAAAAGCATTAATTAAAGTTAGAAATGCCTCTGGTGAAAAACAAATCTTATATTTACCAGTTTTTACTGGACCATAATTTAGGTGTGACAATGTCTTCTCAGCAGCTTCCTCTATGCAGGATTTTATATCTATATCTTCTAATCCATGTCCTAATCTAACCATTCCAGAACTTCTTGGTTTCTTATCTTTTTCTTCGGCTCTTGCATATAAGTAAATTACAGCTTGACTATTCTCAAAGCTTCGAGATGAACCATCACTATTGGCGTAAATTCTTTTGTAGAAGCTTTCAGATAACCCATTGTATGGCACAGATGTAATAGAAGGATGCTTTTGTAAAAGTGTTTTTTCAGCTTCCTTCAAGTCGTTTAGTAAATTTTTTATACCTGAAGGTAATCTCTTCACAGGAGCTATTTCCTGTATAGGTTCTTTTGCTAGAGGAGAGAAGTCAGTAAGTTCATTTTTATTGCCGTAATCTGATGCAATTTTTGCCAATTTTAAAGCCTTCCCCAAACCCATTTCGCTTAGATCACTAGTTGTGGCTATTCCAACTAAATTTTCTTTGTTCCATACTCTTAAGGTTAGAACCTGCTTTTGAGAAGCTTTGAGTTGTTTGGCTTCACCATTATCAACTTGAACGGAGTAATCTTTAGAAAAGCTTGCTCCAAAATCCCATTTCTTTATTTCTAAATTATTTGCAAATTTGTTAACTTGCTTGGTTATTTCCTCTATTTGCATTAATTATCTCCCACCTATTGTTATTGAATCAACTTTAATATGAGGCTGACCTACTGTCACATTTATACTGCCACTTATTGAACCACAGAACCCTGGCGCCAACTCAAGATCATTTGCGCACATTGATATTTTGGGCATAACTTCTTTAGCTTCTCCAATTAAAGTAGCTCCTTTAACAGGCTTAGTTAATTTACCACCTTTAATTAGGTAGCCTTCTTCCACAGCAAAATTAAATTGACCAGTAGCTCCAACACTTCCTCCCCCCATTGATTTACAATACAACCCATCTTCAATACTATTGATCAATTCTTCTTTAGTGTATTTACCTTGAGCTATAAATGTATTTCTCATTCTTGATGCAGCAGCAAATGTATGATTAGCTCTTCTGCCACTACCAGTTCTTTTATGTCCTGTTCTTATTTCTCCAGCTCTATCTGATATAAATTTTTTAAGTATTCCATTCTCAATCAAAACTGACTTTTCAGGCTCCATACCTTCATCATCAACAGATAAGGATCCAAATGAATTATTTGATATACCCTCATCTATAGCAGTGACTGATTCGTGCGCAATTTTTTTATTGAGCTTATCTGCAAAAGGTGTTGTGCCTCTCTCTATCTGAGTGGTTTCAAGCAAATGACCACATGCTTCATGAAAAATTACACCACCAAACTTATTAGCAAGTATCACTGGTTTTTGTCCTGCTTCAACATAGTCTGCATAAAGCATATTCATTGAACTCTCAAGTACTTCATCAGCGGCTTTCTCAGCGTCCCATAGTTTGAAATCCTCAGGATTATCCGAAGATCCGAATCTCCGACTTCCCGATGATCTGTATTGCTTATCTGTCGCAATAACGTTTAGGCCAACCGTTTGATGAAGCCTGATATCTTTAGCAAAAGTACCATCACTTGAGGCAATTAATACTTGTTGCCAATTTCTAGAGTAACTACCTTTGCGAACTTTTATTCTATTATCTTTCTTTAAATAATTTGTACTGTCTAATAATTTTCTTTCTAACTCGTTAATCTCAGGTATTTGCTTTAGCCAATTATTTTTTGTCTCAGTAAAGTTTCTTAAGCGCTCAAATCCATTAAAACTTTTTTTAGTTTTAAGTTTATCAATATCAAGCATTTCTACAGCTTGATTTATTGAGTTGATTAAACCTTCTTTTGATAAGTCATTAGTACTAACAAATCCATCTTTCATATCTTTAAATATTCTAATACCTGCTCCTTTACCAAAGGAAGGACTTACACTAGTGATGTAATCTTCCTCAGCGAGTATTGATAAATTGTCTGTATTTTCAAGAAAAATCTCAATAAAATCTGCTCCTAAGGATAATCCATGAGATATGAGCTCCTCTAAAAGATCCTTATTTGACTCTTCAAAATTTATCTCTTTACATAAGAATCCAGTAGAAACCATATTTTTAGTTATTAAATTATTAAATAGATCGTTACCTTATGGCAGGTTGGAATTCTTCACTATTTAATGGTTTCAACAAGTATAGTCTTAATAATTGATAACCGTTTGAAATATAGTGAGGAAGTTTTTTAAAGTTCTTCATCAATTTGTTGTTTTCCTCAGAATCAATTTGGGATAGAGTTTGATTGTTTGAGACAATTATTTCAAGTCTTCTGTAAAAAGACTCATCATTTACGTCAAGGACTACTGGAAAAACTCTGGCTGATGTTTCATTTGTTTTCTCGATAACATATTTATCGTATTCCCTTGCATTTAGTCCTAAAGCTTGATAAAACTCTTTTCTGGCAACATCTCTAACATACATAGTGGCGAATACTGCTAGTAAAAAGAATCTGCACCATAATTTTGCAGTAAATCCTTTTACAGTTTTTGGCTGGGCCTTCATTAATGCGTCAAAAAAGTCACCATGCCTGTTCTCATCTTGACACCAATTCTCAAAAAAGTTGAAAATTGGAAAAATTTTACTATCAGGATTCTTTTCAAGATGTCTATAAATAGCTATATATCTCCAATATCCAATTTTTTCTGAAAGATATGTTGCATAAAAAATAAATTTTGGTTTGAAGAATGTGTAATCTTTACTTGCTGTTAAAAACCCAAGATCTAATTGTAAGCCAAAGTCATTCATAGATTTGTTCAAGAATCCTGCATGTCTTGCTTCATCTCTAGCCATATGAGCAAAACATTCTGCAAGCAGTGGGTTTTTATCTTTTATCCTTCTACTTAGTTCTTTGTACAATAAAAAGCCTGAGAATTCTGATGTACAAGATTGTTCAAGGAATTCTATGAACACCTTTCTTGTCTCTGGATCAAGTTTATCTGCAGCCCCTTCAAATTCACTGTTTCTAACAAAATGGTGTCTATTGTAATCTTTTCGGAATTCTTCGCAAATTGCCTCTAGCTCTTCTTCATTTATACTGAGATCCATTTTTGCCATCTCATCAAAATCTGTTGTGTAGAACCTCGGTGTAAGGATTGTCTCTTTTGCAGGATCCTTACCTTTGTTGATTGCTACTCTATTGTCTGATGCAGTTTTGGATTGAACCATTGTTATTTATTCATTAATACTATTATTTACTATTTATTGTTCTTTTGAGGCAAAAGTTAACTAGGTGTTATTCTTTCTTCTTAATTAGCACCTAGGAGCTTCTGACCATTAAGCCTTTGAAGGATTCTTGAAATTATAAGTTTTAGTGTTATTTTCCTTTCGTCTATTAGAAATGATTCAAGAACACTTGGATCCTGATTAGATTTTGTTAGACAGAAACTTTTTAAAGATGTTATGTCCTCACTTTCAAATGATAGCCAGAAACTACATGTTTTCTTAACTTCACAAAAGATAATCCATTTCTCATCACCTGTGATAGGACTTGTACCATATGAAAGATTTAAATTTATAACTTCCTTACCTATATTTTGAAACTCATTATGCAATTCTGGAAATAAATGGTCATTGATAAATTCTCTGAATGGTTTTTTTTCTATTGGTAATGGTTTAGCCATTTTCTTAACTTCGCCTTTAGCTTGTTCTCGTGTTTTAAGATTTTCTTTGTCTAATATTGGTGTGTTTTCTCTTTGGTTTGGGAGATCATTGGGTTCCTTTTCAGAAGCAATATCTTTGTTTATTTCAATTTCAGGGTTGTTATTTTCACTCATTGATTTAGTTTTTTTTAATTATAAGACAATATATATTCAAAAAAAACATTTCAGATTAAATAATATTTACCATTCAAGACTATTGTTTGACCAATCATCAATGTCTTCATCATTATTATTTTCTTTGCCTTCGTTAAATTCATTATTTTGACCTATGACCCTATAGTTTACTGAAATTGTTGGTTGGTTGTCTCTAATATCTCTTTCAGGAGGTCGTTGTTTAGAAAAGCTAGTATCCCATATTTCATTTTTTTCATCTGGCTCATCGTCTTCATCATAAAGTTTTTCCTTTTCAGATTCTTTAATGCTTGTGGAGTTACTTAAGAGGAATAAAGAACCTAATGTAAATCCTGCTATAAAAGAGATATTTATTAAATTTCCAATACTAAGATCATTAGATTTCCAGGTAAATAAATTTATATTGGTTTTTGAAGTATTTTTGTAATTTAAAAGTATTAAACTTAGTACTACTGAAAGTAATGTGAATATTAAGAGATTTTTTTTAACATTCATATTTTAGATATTTACTTAATTAATTAAATAAAATAAGATCTTAATTTATTTGATCTATATTAATTCTAAATCTATTTGATATTTAAGAATATCAACTTTTAATATTTTTATATCTATTAGATCTCCAACTCTATAGGTGTTTTTAGATTTTCTGCCAACTAATAGATTTTGTCTTGATCTGTACTCGTACCAATCATCATTTAGTGTACTAACGTGTACTAATCCTTCAACTAATAATTCAGGTATCTCAACGAAAAAACCATAACTTTGAACAGAAGTTATAAGACCTTTGTACTGTTTATTTAAATGCTTTCCTGCTTCTCTAATCCTTTTAATATCTACCATATTCATCTTAAATGATTTGTTTTTACACTTATTCTCATTGAATTTATCTATCATTAATTTGCTAAATAAGAGCTTACTTATTTTTAGATTGCCAATGCTCAGTAACTTCCAATCTATTGATTCCCATGAGTTCATTTTCGCGATATCAATTTCATCAGAACCCTTAGAAGACCTCTTCCCATTAATAAGCATATTGTATATACTATATTGATTTATTAAATTTAAATAATCATGATTAGGTAATGTCCAAGGTGAATTTGAAATTCCAGAGGTCTTAATATCATCGTTTTTATTATTATTTTTTAATGTAGCTTTATTGTTTTGAAGTATGTTTGAAAGATATTTATTTATAATTCTTTTTTTGTTCTCATCAATATATGTATTAAAAAGCTTTTGAAGAGTTAATGAACCATCTTCTTCAAGTTCAAGATTCTCATCAAGTACCTGAGCTTGTTTAATAATTTCGTTGACATTTATTAAATTTATATTTTGAGAATGATATGCTGCAAGTGCTATTTTATGATTTTTAGCATGTTCATACCATGATGCATCTGCTTCAAAAAGTAAAGGAGAAATATATGTCTGAATATCATTTTTTGATAAAGGTTCAAGGTAGTCATTCGTATAATCTGCAGGCTTATGAGTTAATAACTCGTCAATAATTGGTATATGATTATTTTCTCTAGGTATCTCTAATTTCCCATTCAATATTTGTTTTTGTCTTAATTTTTCTGATAATTCTATTATTTTATCCAGCTCATCAATATAATCCTTTATTGGTTTAAGTATTCTTGAAGTTATTCTTGTTTTCGACTTTCTTGTTAATAATGCATCTAAATGTTTATTCTCAATTATACTTACACATTTCACTTTAGTAAGATAAAAAGACCAATCAATTACCTCAGCTTCTTGAGATATTGTCATGCAAATACTAATGGCTTGATTATCTTGCCCAATTTTAAATTCTGATTTTTCTGTTAGTTTTTCATCTAGAAAATTTATCCATTTTTCTGATGTTGCATATGTCTCGAAATTTGATTTAAAACATTCCAATAAATTCTTATCATTAAAATCAATTCTCTCTGCGATAGAATTAGTATGTATCCACAATTTATTATCACCATTATTTAAGGTTTCAATTTGAAAGATTGGTAGTGGTGGAGAACTTTTATAATTCCAACTTTTAAACATAAATGAATTCTTATTAGTTAAATCTATTCTTTTTGAATTATCTGGTTCTAGAGTTTTATTGATTTTATTTTTTATATTTTGATCAATATTATTTTTTGATAAGACAAATTCATCATCCATTATTTCATTTGTCTCCAAATTTAATTCGTTGATAACATGTCCAAAAACCTCTTGCTGACCGATAGGAAACATATCAATGCAAATTTTGACTATATTTTTAACGTTCGGATCATATAAATATCTTTTATCAGATAAAGGTAATTTAATCTTTGCAAGAATTCTGTCATCAATAGGAATCGCATATAACTGATCACCTATTAATTTTACTTTTGCAAGCAGAATTTTGTTAGCGTGATCTAAGATGCAATCAACTACACCTTCAGGAGATCGTCTTCTAACCCCTTCCTTAATTACTCTTACAAGAACTTTATCCCCATTCCAAGCATAATTTAATAAGTTCTCTTTTACATAAATATCTTCAGTTGAATCCTCTCTAACAGCAAAGCAATAACCTTTGCTGCTACATCTTATCTTTGCTGTAATGTGGAAATCATCTTGTATATTTTTAAATTCATTTTTATCATTTTTACTTATTATTTTTAATTTCTCTAATGCTATCAATGCTATATCCAATTTTTGTTTGTCAGCCTTTTTGGAGATCTTCAATAATCTGCATAATTTTTTATATTCAATTGACTCATCAATTTTTATATTTTCAAGAATTGTGGATGTGCAAAGCATAGTTAAAGATGAATCTTTGAGTTTTCCTCTAATATTTAATAATAGACTAGTAAGAGTAATTTAAGGTAAATCAAAAATTAGAACAGTTTATTTTTTCTCTTCTTTTGACAGTGATTCTATTATCAGTTTCAATCCAATAATAAAAAAAGCAAATGATGCAGATGCTTTTAGATAAATTTCTGGTATAAATGTTGATATTGAGCCACCTGCTAAAGCGCCAATTAGACTTGCAATTACAAGAGCTATTGAAGAACCCAAAAATACAGCAAGTGATTGATTTGAGTTTCCACTTAAAGTTAATGTCGCCAATTGAGTCTTATCCCCTAATTCGGCGATAAAAACTGTAAAGAAAGTAGAAATCAGTAGGTTTAAGATCATCTATATATTTACCATTAGGACACTGTAGCCAATCCAAATACTAATACAAATCATAAGTAAACCTGTGATTAGTGAAAACTTTTGAGGGGAGACTTTTTTGGACAACCACTTTCCAACTAATACACCAACAATACTTGAGCATATCAAAGCGAGTGAGCTGCCAATGAAAACGACTAATGGTTTACCAGATTCTGCCGATAACATTAAAGTCGCTAATTGAGTTTTATCACCTAATTCAGCAATAAAAATAGTTGTAAAACTTGTAATAAATATAGCGACAAATCCTTTTTCACTAACTTGATCTTTTTCTTTGCTCATTTGGTAATTGAATTCGTCTCATTTTTGAATATTTTCATTATTTCACTTCTAGTACCATAAATAGAACTAATATTTTGCTTGCAGCAATCAATAAGAAACTCTTCCCCTTTTTGTTTGTAGCCCTTAAATTTATGAGAGAATTCATCTACCCTACAGAAATGAGGCCTAGTATCATAAATCAAACATTTTTTATTTCTTTTATCAAAATTTTTGCACCATCCATCCTTTCCAGTCATTGATTGAATTGACGCAATATCCTCCTTGGTTAGAATTTCATAAATATTATCTCTTTCATCGAGATCAAACTTGCAACATGCTCCACAATTTTCTATACATTTCCATGATTTCATAATTTAATTCAATCTCGTAACGTAGCGGTACAGTTGTTTATATTATTTGTAAAAATAGTATCACATAAACATTAACTAAATTATGGCAACACTTATACCTTTAGCTGTAGTAGCCTTGGCTGGCCCAGCTGTTATCGCATTAGTTTTTTATCGTAGATAAAAACATAAATCCTTAATGAATAATCTTGAGGGGGTCTATTGGGATTTAGATGGAACTATTGCAAATACAGAACTTGAGGCTCATTTACCAGCTTTTAACAAAACATTTAATGATTTTGGGATCAATTGGTTCTGGGATGATTCAACCTATATTGATTTATTGAAAGTTAATGGAGGTAGAAATAGAATTGCATATTTTTCTTCCATAAGTGACTCAAAATTAAGTGATGAATTAATTAATCAAATTCATAAAAAAAAGCAGTTAAATTATCTTAATTTAATAGAAGATAATGTTGTTACATTTAAAAACGGTGTTCAAAGATTAATTTCTGATCTTGTTTCTAGAAATGTAAGGCAATTTATAGTAACTTCAAGTTCAAAGATTCAAGTACAGACACTCATTAGGAAACTGTTTGGTAAAACAAACCCATTTGAATTCTTTATAACAAGTGATGACGTGAATGTCCTCAAACCTGATCCATGTCCATATTTAGAAGCAGTTAATTTAAGTGGAATCAGAAAATATAATTCTGTAGTCTTTGAAGACTCAAATGCAGGTGTTATTTCTTCTACAACCGCTAAATTACCAACAATTTGTATAAAATCAAACATACCTAACATTTTTAATAGTAATTTAAAGCTTAATTGTTTGGTGGATAATATTGGAGACGAAGAAACGCATACAAATGTATTGATAGGCCCAAAAACTATAAATAAATACATAGATTACGATTATTTAGTTAACTATTTGAAATTATTTAAATAATGCAAAATACAAGGTTTGCTGATATTAATCAGAAATTCAATAATATTTTTTTTGGTTTCTTGAAATCTTCCTGGAAATCAAAATCTACTAATATTATTTCTATCTTTTTAGGATATTTTTTGTTTGCGAATTTCATAACAAAATTCATTTCGGAGGGTAAAAATGAATTAGTTATGGTACCGATTATTATTTTAATAATTGAACTTATAATTAGATTAAAGCCTACATCAAAGTCAAATCTCTATAGTTTCTGGTCTATAGTTGATAATGTTAGAATAGGCGCTACCTATGCTTTGATACTTGAAGCTTTTAAATTAGGTTCTTAGTTTGTTATTCTTCTGACTCCTCTTCCTCTATTGGGTATACAAATCCCTGAGCTTTTCCTGTTAATACTGATTTTCCAAGTGACATTGCTTTTTTTGCCGCATTAGCTGCTTTAGCTTTCCATACTGCATGTCTTTGATTCCTTTTGCTTTTGGATTTTTTCTTCTTAGGTACTGCCATATTAAAGTAGTTTTTCTATGTTAAAAGTATAACCTTTAGTATGTACCTCTCCAAAAATTTGATTTGATTATCATAGTATCTGTCATTGTTGTTAAGATAATGTAAGCTTAAGTAAAAAACTCAACTATCAATTACAGAGTGTTTTCAAAATCAACATATCAATATACAAAATCTTACTCAAGTTATTCTCAACTTCTAATAGAAATTGATTCAGGTAATGTTGAAGCAATTTATTTCTACCCAATGAGAAGAGAAGTGGATGTTCTATTCACTAACGGTAAAAAGGAGAAAATTCCCATTTTATACAATGACCAGCTGATTTTGGAAAAGGCAGTTGATAATAATGTTCAACTAACAATTAACAATAGTCGTAGAGATACTACTTTTGCCAATAGTATTGCTAGCGGAGCATTGATTTTTATATTTGTTATTGGATTCATTTTAATTTTAAGAAGCACCTCTAAACTTGCTTCAAAGGCTTTTGGATTCGGAAAGAGCAATGCTAAGTTCTCAACAATAGAAGATGTTGAAACAAGATTCGATGATGTAGCAGGTGTACCTGAAGCTGCAGAGGAATTAAAGGAGATGATAAATTTTTTAAAGAATCCCAAGAGACTTTCTGATCTTGGAGCTAAAGTGCCTAAAGGTGTTCTTCTTATTGGTCCTCCTGGAACTGGTAAAACACTTTTGGCTAAAGCTATTGCTGGAGAATCAGGAGTTCCTTTTATATCAGTAAGTGCATCAGAATTCGTAGAACTTTTTGTTGGTGTAGGTGCCTCAAGAGTGCGTGACTTATTTGAAAAAGCTAAGACAAAATCACCTTGTATTATTTTTATAGATGAAATCGACTCTATTGGTAGGCAAAGGGGTTCTGGTATTGGAGGAGGTAATGATGAAAGGGAACAAACATTAAATCAACTTTTGACTGAAATGGATGGTTTCTCAGATAATTCTGGGTTGATTGTTATGGCAGCTACAAATCGACCTGATATTTTAGATGCTGCTTTATTGAGACCTGGTCGTTTTGATAGAAAGATAGAGGTGATGCTTCCTGACTTGAATGGAAGAAAAAAAATTCTTTCAGTTCATTCTCTTAGCAAACCACTCTCAAGAAATGTTGATCTTTCTTTTTGGGCGCAAAGGACTATTGGCTTTTCGGGAGCTGATCTTGAAAATCTATTGAATGAAAGTGCTATTCACTGTGGAAGAGAATATTCAAAAGAAATAACAAATAAGCATATAGATAGTGCCCTAGAGAAAATAACACTTGGTCTCAGGACGTCCAAAATGACTAGCGTAAATATTAAAAAATATAGGGCATATAATGAAATAGGAAGAGCTATTGTGGCTGCAACTTTAAATGGAAAAGATAGTATAGAAAAAATAACTATTTTGCCTAGATCTGGTTATCTTGGTGGTTATACGAAAATATCCCCTGACGAAGAGGTTATTTCAAGTGGTTTAATATCTAAGAAGTTATTGTTTTCAAAGATTCAAATTGCACTTGCAGGTAGAGCTGCCGAGTTGGTTGTTTTTGGAAATAGTGAAATAAGTCAATGCTCAGCAAACGATTTAATGTATTCAACTTCAATTGCTAGGCAAATGGTAACTATGTATGGCTTTTCTGTTATGGGTCCAGTTAGTCTTGATCAGAATAATGATGAGGTCTTTTTAGGAAACAGCCTTTTAAGAAATAAATCAACCTACTCTGAAAAAACATCCAAGCAAATTGATGATGAGGTAATAAATATCTCCAAGAAGGCACTACAATTATCCATTGAAATCCTTAAGAAAAACAGAGAACTTCTTGATAAACTCGTTGATGTTTTAATTGAAGAGGAAACTATTAGTAATGATAGATTTCGTGTAATCTCTTCACGTCTTCTAAATGTATGATTTAATATAATCGAGCTCTAATTTAAGATTATTAAACTAAATTTATTTCAGATTTTTATTCTTATATTTCTAGTCCCCATATTTCCTCTAGTCCAAAAAGAGTGGCTTAGTCTTTCTTTACTAGATATTAATGATTTATCTATTTATTCTTATTTATATTATTTAAGCACTTTATTATTTCCCTTATTAGTTAGTATAAATTCTCAAAAAGATTTTTTAATTTATAGATTTCAAAAGAGAGAAGAGGTCGATAAGATTAGGTTCTTGATCTACCCATTAATATTATCTTTATGTTCTCTCTCCTATCTGATAATAAATTATTTCAAATTTACTATTAATATTCTATGGCAGCTAATCACAAATGAAAAAGAACATCTCTATTCTTTTCATTCGAATTTTTATTTACTAATTATTATATTCTCGGTCTTATTAGTAATTAATAAAACAAAGTTTGTTATTAAAAGTTTCTTTATATTTAATTATTTAATAAACTCTGTAATGATTTCTTTTTTTTACTTTGGTAACGAAAATATTTTTCATAATATGATTTTAAAAGATAACTTAATTTTTAGTTACTTACTCAGAACAAATAATATCCATATAGCAAACAATATTTATATGTTATTGTTTGAAATTCTATTTTATATATGGTCTTATATCTCTTATAAAGATAATCTTAGTAACTGGTTTGTACCAATTCCTTCTTGGAATGATTTAACTCCTATTACTAAGATCTTATTCTTTTATTTTGGTATTTGTATTTATTATTCAGTTCTATTTTAAATGTTAATTTATAAACTTTTAGCTGATTAAAGGGCAGAAAAATATTCTTTACTACCTTTAGGATCTTCTAACATGGTTTTTTCTCCTGGTGTCCAGTTAGCTGGACAAACTTCATCTGGATTATTTGCAACATATTGATATCCCTGTAGTATCCTTAGGGTTTCATCAACATTTCTTCCGACAGGTGCTTTATTAACAGTTGTGTGCATAATAATACCCTCAGGATTTATTAGAAACAAACCTCTATCGGCTTCTCCATCATCATTGAGAACGTTATATGATTTACAAATTTCTCTTTTTAAATCTGATACCAATGGATAGCTAATATCTCCTATTCCACCCTCATTTCTAGGGGTTTGAATCCATGCAAGGTGACAATGTTTGCTATCTACAGATACACCAAGAATTTCTGTATTTAATGATGAAAAATCTGAGTATCTATCACTAAATGCTGTAATCTCTGTTGGACAAACAAACGTGAAATCTAATGGATAGAAAAATAAAACCACCCATTTACCTCGATAACTGCTTAATGTTATGTCTTTAAATTCTTGATCGAAAACTGCTGTTGCGGTGAAATCTGGTGCCTCTTGACCAACCCTTAAGCATACGTCGTTTGTCATGGATTTTTATGTCCTAAATTGAATAGTGTTCAGTCTGTAATGACCACATTTGTTATTATAATTTTAAATTAAATAAATTTGCAAGTTTTTTTTTCTTTTTATCTTATGAAATGGCATCAATCTTTTACTAGGAAATTTACTATTATGAATCATAGTAAATTACTTAGAAATTTAAAAAAAGAACTCGTGAAGTATCCTATAAAAAGAGAAAGCACTTCTAATTTATCAAAATAAAAATATCTCTTCTATTATTATTTCATCCATGACAGATAATAATTTTTATAAATCAGACACCTAACATCTAACAAGATAAATCAGTTTAAATTATGCAAAAAAAATATTTGAAACGACTATCTGACAAGGTTAGAATTAAAAAATTAGATTCAAACCAGCCCTTCAACGTCTGGATATTTGTTGTGGTTCTTAATTTGATAGGTTTTATTGGTTTTTTCTTATTGAAGATGTATCAAATATCACCCAATAATTGATGTTGCTATTTTATTTTCTTTTTAATAGCTCTGCAAAAGTTAGATAAACGCTCTGACCTTGTTAGGTCTGGTAATGTCCATATTGGCTCATTGCCCATAAAAGAATCGTCTATCCATTCTCTATATTCTTCTTCTATTGATTTAAGATCAGCTTTTTTAGATTTGATTAAAACTTTTTTGTAAGATTTATGAATATCTTGGAGGTTACCTTTTAAACTATTTTTCATAGTTCCGAAAGTGATATTACCTAAATATAACACCCGACAAGTACGTTAAAAAACAATAACTTTAAGTATTTTGGACAACATGGAATAGGCCAAATGAATATCCACCAATTAATATCCAACCAAGAATGCTAGAAATTATAGTTGAGCGTCTATTATGGCGTCGTAAAGCACTTTCTATCATCTCTTCAGCATCAAGCTTTGATATGAATTCCTTTTCTGGTTTAGTTTTCATTTACTTTCAAATATTTTATCTATATTAATAGATTTAGTTAGTAAATGAGATTAGTAGGTATTTCAAATCTTGATTGAATTTATTTTTTAATATCTTTTAAATGTTATCTTTTTATAATCTTTCTAATATTTTTTGCCTATATAGATAGATGATTAAACTACAATAATTATCAAATAAAATATATAAATATTATTTTATACATAAATGTCTATTTAATTTATTCGTTTTATTATTATATAGCTTATGGATATAAACAAAAATATTATAACTCTTAATGAATTCCTAAAGGTTAATAGTTTTCTTGAAAGTGAGAGATTTAAAATAATAAGTATAGCCAAAGTATCAACTGATATGAATGATCTGGTTGAGAATATCAACTGGGAATTATGCTTTAAGAATATAAAATTATAGTTAAGAAACTTTTACTATGTTTTTGAAGTGATTAAGATTAAGTTTTGACGTTTTAGTATGGATAGTCAACATATAAATTTTAATGATATTAACAAAATAAAGGAAAATAATAATTATTGCATTGTTAGTGATGCTAGCAAAGAGATTATGCTTGATAGATTAAGTGTTTCCGACGAAGTAGAATTCCCTTTTTGTAATTCTAAAACTAGCTAGCTTAATAACTTATGCTTCAAATTCTTGATGATTTTTTTATACTTTCAAAGTTAATAGAATTAGTTCAGCTATTATCATTCAATATATTTCGCATTTTCACTCTTTTGATAATGTAGTCCTCCTCCCAGATTAAACCTATTTCATCTTTTCTTTTTGGCTTAGCATCATAAAACAAATACCAAAAGAAAAATATAAATGGGAAAGCTAAAAATTCCATTTTTACTTTGTTGACATATTTTTAATATAGTGCAACACTTATTATATGCAAGTGTCACGCTTTATATTTACATAATGCCTTCTTCTAGAAAAAGAATTGGTTTTTTACCCAAAAGTGAGATTCAAGATTTAATAAATATACTTTGTGAGAATACAAACTGTAGTCAATCAAAGGTTACAGGTTTTTTAGTAGAGGAGGCTTTGATTGCTAGGGGACTTTTGGAAAATAATGATAGCTTAGAAAAGAATAAAGACATTAATAAAACAAGTATCATAAAAGATTCTAAAGAAGTAAATTTTGAAGATATAAGCAAACCTACTAATTCTAAGGTAAGAATTTCTGATTTAACTAAAAATGAGAATTCTCAAGCTGTAGAGTATGAAACTCTAAAAGACTACATAGAATATAAACGTTTCAAACAAATGCTGAGAACCATAAAAGCAGAAGGCAGTGACTAGTGTGACACATTCTTAGATTAATGTTTAGTGCTACACTACTAAATGTAATTTATTGCCTGGTTAAATAATATTAGGTTGATTTAAATAATTTCTTCTATAAAAGAAAAAATTTTATATTTTAAAGTCTTTATTTTGATTTTTTATTATTTATGAATTAGGAAGGAATGATTAATTAATTCCTAATTCATAATTGTTTATTTCTATGAAGCTTCTGGTTTAAATTATTAATAAGATTTATCTAATTGCTTTTGATGGGATTTTGCTAAAGAAAATACTTTTTACACTAAAGTAAAGTATTGATGCAGACAATAGAGGGATTAAATAAAGTATAAAATCATTACTTATAAATGATTTTGTACCAAAAATGAGGTGCATAAAATAAGTTGAAATTGACATTATTTGTTTTAGTTAATAATCAATTACTAGCAAATTTCCCTCAAAAGACCAATTATTTTTCTAGCAATCATTACATTTAACCAACTTAGTATTTATCATAAATATATTTTATTCAGTAATCGATTTAAGCTATTTAATATTGAGTAATGTAATTTAGTTTTCTTCTCTCTTATAAATAAGTAAAAGTTACACTAGCTTTTTCTATAAAACGTATTTATATGAATAATATATTTACAATTAATCTATGAAAGTTTTTTTTGATAGTTTTCTTTGCTGGATTCTCTTAAGATCTGTTGAAACTTATTATGGTGATTCCTTAAAAGAGTTATCAAGTGATTGAATATAGTCTATTTTGTTAATTTAATTTGCCATACAATATTTTATTATGTCTCGAGCGTGACTTGAACACGCGACCTGCGGGCTATGAATCCGCCGCTCTAACCAGCTGAGCTACCGAGACATGGGAATATTGTAAGGCATTGA
>MDSZ01206349.1_pt1 | contig 40129 bp, 38 predicted proteins | sample 811201 | NCBI WGS metagenome assembly MDSZ01 (sample SAMN05326647, study PRJNA326480) | marine metagenome | isolation source: seawater | place: Indian Ocean: North | collected 2010
AAGATACCAAGGCTCACATAACGAGGCCGAGATAGCTTTGGTTAGGGCTAGGCGACTAATTCCCGACCATCCTTCTATACCTCTAGAGGAAGCACAACTCTCTCTTGATTTAGGAAGATTAGATCAGGCAAATGTCATGATTTCAGAAGCATCAGCACAGTTACAGAATAATAGTACAATTCCCTTCATAAAGGGATTAATTGCAGCAAAAAAAGGAAATCTAGCTGAAGCACAGGATCTATTCACTAGGACAATTGAAATGGATAAAAATCATGTCAGAGCGCGATTAAATAGGTGTTCTGCTGCACTTCTTCAAGAAGAACTGAGTATGGCTTTGGATGATGCGAATTTTTTAGTTGAAAATAGGCCTAATTTGAAATTAGCCAGATTAAGAAGATCTGAAATTTTAATGAATTTAGGTGATTGGATAGAAGCAGAGAAGGAGTTAAGACGATTATTAACAAAATCTCCCGAATACACCATGGCTTTGGTTCATATGGGAACTTGTATGAATGCTATGGGCAGAGCTGAACAAGCCGAAAAACCATTAAATAGAGCAATACAGATTGATCCAACATTATCTGATGCATGGTATCAACGAGGGCTACTATATCTTGACTTTGGTAGACTAAATGAAGCATTTGCAGACTTTGAGAGCGCGGCTAAATGTAACCCAAGACATCTTGATGCAAAGTTAAGAATTGCGGCTATCTTACACGAAGGAGATGAACCAGAAAAGTCAATTTTGGCCTGGAGAGAGGTATTGAATATCGACCCAGATAATCGTCTAGCAAGAAGACGTTTAGAAGAGAGTAGAGGAAAAACGACCCATCAAAAAATTTAGTATCTAACAAAGCATTAATTCTATACCCTCTTTCCGAGAAAATATGAAGATCACATCGGGAATAGAACCTGGAGATAAAGCACCAGATTTTAAACTTAAAAATGCCAACCCATCAATATATGGAGATATAGTTTCTTTTTCACAGTCTATGGGTGAAAATGGCCTAATTGTTATGTTTACTTGCAACCATTGCCCTTATGTGGTTGGATCCGAATCTAGAATAGAGAAAATATCATTAAAAGCTAAAAATAATGCTCTTGGATTTGTTGGCATTAATTCTAATGACCCAATAAACTACACTACAGACTCTTGGGAGAATATGGTAAAACGTGCAAAATCTGGAATGTCATATGCATATTTGGTCGATGAAACCCAAGAAATTGCAAAAAATTATGGCGCCGAAAGGACACCTGAATTTTATCTCATTGATTCTTCTGGAATAGTTGTTTATCGCGGTCGTTTAGACAACTCACCACGTGATCCTTCTCATGCAACGACATCTGACTTATCTGATGCCATAGACGAACTCATTGCTGGTGAAGAAATATCTCAAATTAGAAATGAAAGTATAGGTTGTTCTGTGAAATGGAAAATTTAGTGATATAATGAAGATGGGATTACCCGCTAGAATTTTTGCATTAGTATTAGGCATATCACCTCCTTTTTTAAAGAATAGACTATGGAAGTGGTGGTATCAAAGATTAGCAAAAGGATACGATAAAAAAGAATTTAGATTTATGAATTATGGGTATAAAGATAGTGATCCCCTAATTCTTTCAGATTACGATGAATCGCATAGATTATTTATTCAACTTTACAATACCAATATCAAAGATATTGAATTTAAAGAAAAAAACGTATTAGAAGTAGGTTCTGGAAGAGGAGGAGGTGCAAGTTGGATTGCAAGAACGAAAAATCCCAAATCATTAATTGGAATGGATTTTTCCAAAGCGGCAGTATCATTATGTAATATTTGGTATAAAGACCAGAAAAATCTTAGTTTTATAGAAGGAAATGCAGAAAATATGCCATTGACCGAATCTAGTTTTGATATAATATACAACGTAGAATCATCACATTGTTATGGAAATATTTCAAAATTTATTCAAGAGGCTTTTCGCCTATTAAAAAATCAAGGAGACTTTTGTTGGACAGATTTTAGAGATAAAAAAACAATGATAGAATTAGAAAATACCTTTATTTCCGTAGGATTCAAAATAATTTCTAAGAGAAATATTACAAAACAGGTTTTAGAAGCGTTAGATATTATTAATGACAGTAAAAAAGAAAAAATAAACCAATTAGTACCCAAATCAATTAGAAAAAGTTTTGAAACCTTTGCTGGGGTTCAAGGAACTCCTGTTTACCAAGCATTTGTTGAGGGAAGATTACAATATTATTGTTATCAGTTAAAGAAAATAGCCTAATATTGCTCTAAAACAAGTTCTGTTTGTGTTGAACTTATATCTCCTGGTGCCGCTAACCACATTTTATCTAACATATTTCTCAATCCAGCGGTATCATCAACGTGAACAATAGCAATAAGATCTGCCTCGCCGCTTATTTCGTATACAGATTCAACACCAATCCATCCAGAAAACTCTCCAGCTAGAGTCCCTATTTCTGTTCCAGGTCCAACTTTCATACGAATTAGGGCGGACAAACCAATTCCACTTTCTCTTACAGTATATCCTCTTATGACGCCATCTTCCTCCAACTTCCTCATTCTCGTTCTGACAGTTCTTTCCGTAACCCCGACGCTTTTTGCTATTTCCACATAAGCCGCTCTTCCATTATCACGAAGTACTGCTAAGATGCCTCGATCTAAAGAATCTATATTTGACATATTTCATTCCGAAAACCGTATCTTATTTCTACTTTCACAACGTTAACATTCATTATTTATAAATTTATTTCCGCTTTATGTAAAATAATTTTTTTTTAAAAAAAAAGTTTGATTAAAAGGTGATGCCATCAACAGACGGTATATGGATACGGACGACGAGACTACGAATCTTCGTATCCAGGAATTCTTGGATGACATATCAAAACTACAATTGTCGTTTGCATTTTCTCAATGGTACAACGTTGATGTTGCATCGCTTATTTCCAATACAAATATTTTAGGTCATGAAGTAGATGAAAATACTGGGTCATCTTTGATTTTTTTAGATCGGAGTGTAATGTTTTGTTGTCCTAAATCAGGAAAAATACACCATTATCCAAAACATCTATTACATTGTTTTGTTGATGACAAAAGAGGTCAATTAAACGTAAATGAAGCTATATTTAGGGCTGAACTATTTTCCATATCTCCTAAAGATGAGCAACTTTGTTGGGAGAAATGTTGTAATTCAGAAGTAGACATACCAAATCTTCAGTCAAAAGTCTCTAATTGGATAGGATGGTTGAATAGATAATTCTAATTTTATGCCGCTACATTCAGAAATGAAAACTCTTTCCATATTGTCATGGGATTGCCAATAAGTGATTTACATGGAAGAATGATTCTAGACTCACGAGGAAATCCAACAATAGAAGTTGAGTGTTATGCAAGTATAGACATTCCTTCACGTTCTACCGTGCCTTCTGGGGCATCGACTGGTAGTTATGAGGCAGTAGAACTAAGAGATGGCGGAGAAAAATGGGTCGGAAAAGGCGTTGATTTAGCAATTGAAAATATTAATGGAAAAATAAAACAAGCTTTAATCGGAATTGATGTCTCAGAGCAAGGTAAAATTGATAGGATTATGATTGATTTGGATAACTCTTCAGATAAATCAAACCTAGGAGCCAATGCTATTCTTGGAACTTCTCTAGCCTGTTTGAGGGCAGCTGCAGGAGTAGGATATCCCCTATGGTCATATATAGCAAGTGAGGAAGAAAATTGTTCCTTGCCTGTCCCGTTAATGAATATTCTAAATGGGGGAGCACATGCAAATTCTAACGTAGATATACAGGAATTTATGATAGTTCCACATGGTTTTACCGATTTTAAAGATGCACTACGTGCCGGCGTTGAAATTTATCATACTTTGAAACAGGTTCTAAAACAAAATCAATTACTAAGTGGAGTAGGGGATGAAGGAGGATTCGCTCCTAATTTAAATTCTAATGAAGATGGTCTTATTTATGTTGTTCAGGCGATCGAATCAGCAGGTTATAAACCAGGTAAACAAGTTTCAATTGCTTTGGATGTAGCAGCACAAGAATTTCTAAAGGAAGATAAATACAATTTTGATGGAAAACTAATTTCAGGAAATGATTTAGCAAATATTTATTCTAGCTGGATTGAAAAATATCCAATCGTCTCAATAGAAGATCCATTTGGAGAAGATGACTGGAATTCATGGATTGAATTCACAAAAAAAGAAGGGCATCAGATTCAAATTGTTGGTGACGACTTATATGTTACAAATCCCGACCGTCTGAAAAGGGGCATAGAAACATCTGCATCCAATGCCATTTTAATTAAATTAAATCAAATTGGGACATTTTCAGAAACAATAGATGTAATAAAAATGGCCAAAGATGCAGGATTCGCGACTATAATTAGTCATCGGTCAGGAGAAACAGGAGACGACATAATATCTGATATAGCTGTAGGAATTAATGCTGGCCAAATAAAAACTGGTGCACCAGCAAGGAGCGATAGAACCTCAAAGTATAATCAATTATTGAGAATTTCTGAAAAATGTGAACACTATACTCAATTATTCTAAAGACTTTAACAATAGAGGTAGTACTATAGTTGCATCCGATTCAATCATAAACCGAGGAGTATTGATATCCAATTTTCCCCAACTTATTTTTTCATTTGGTGGTGCACCCGAATATCCTCCATATGAGGCTTTAGATTCACTAATTTGGGCAAACCACTTCCATCGATTAATTTTCATTCCTACATCTTGTTCTAACATGGGTACTACACATATAGCAAAATCACCAGCTATCCCTCCTCCTACTTGAAGAATACCAGTAGGCGAATCATCTTCTCTGTACCAGTCTGCTAATGCTTGCATTGCATACAAACCTCCTTTTATTATGTCTGGACTTTTGAATGTACAATCGATGACTCTGGCAGTAAGAATATTACCTAGTGTAGAATCTTCCCAACCTGGTACAAAAATAGGTATATTTGCATCTGCTGCAGCCATTAACCACGAATTTTGTACTTCTCCTTCAAATTCTAAATTAGCATGCAATAGGATATCATATAGATATTCATGTGGGAATCTTTTGTCTCCTGCAGCTTCTGCATTTTCCCACAGAGGAATTAGTAATTTTTCAACTTCTTTTATTACTTTTTCCGGAATTGCAACATCTGTTACACGATTCATCCCCCTATCTCTAAGTTCAGCATCATCATTGGCAGTAATCTCCCTCCAATTTGAAATTTTTTCATAACTAGAATTGCCAATTAGTTTGAATAGATCTTCTTCGAGATTAGCTCCTGTACAGCAAATTGCATGTATTTTCTGAGATCTGATAGCCGGCGCTAATGTCCGACCTATCTCAGCGGTAGACATTGCGCCAGCCAATGTGATAATTAATCGGCCTTTATTTTCTAAAAAATTTATTAGAGATTCAGAACATTCAGATAGAATTCCTGCATTGAAGTGTTTGTAATGGTCTTTGATAAATTCTTTAACAGACATGATACCACTTATTCTACAAATCTACTAATTTTCTTTTCTCTAACTAGTTTAATTCCTTCAATCTTTTCCGAAAACAGCTCCTTTAAATTATCCACTATTATTTGAGGATCGTTATTTCCGCAAGTAAACACATCTATGGCTAATAAACCAATTTCTGAATAACAATGAGCGGTAACATGACTCTCATCTATTAAAATAACTGCTGCAAATCCAGGTGGACTTTTTGTTCCATCAAATTTTTCAACATGCGAATGTACTTCTCTAATGCCTGATTTTTTCACTTTATCACGGAGTTTATTTAGCATCCATTCTCCATCATTTTCTACTGGTGAAGTATAATTTACATAATCTAGAAAAATATGTAGTCCCCTACCAACTTCCCCGTTCATTTTATAATTGCAATATTTAATCATAAATATAATTTTATATTTTTGTATAGAACATAGATTCTATATTTATTCAATAAGCCATTTTTTTAATCTTTTCAAGCCCTCTAATATTGCTTCTTCGCTACATGCATACGAGATCCTGATAAAGCCAGAACCACCTGTGATTAGTGATGCAGGGATTAATTGTACTCCTGCTTTGAGTGATTCATTTGCAAATTCTATGTCTGTCATACCGGTTTCTGTTATATCTACAAATAGATAGAATGCACCTTCTGGTTCGACGATTCTCAAACCAGGTATTTCTGAAAGTCCATTAACCATAATTTTTTTTCTTTTTAGGTATTCATTATTGAATTCTTCAACCTTATCATCACACTTAAGTGCGATTTTAGCAGCATCCATCAGAAATGTCGGCACATGTGAAGCAGAATTAGCCTGGCTTTTCGCTGCAGCTTTCATAGCATTACTAGGGCCAGCTAAAAATCCTAAACGCATCCCAGTCATTGCCCAGGATTTTGACCAACCATTTACAACAATAGTCCGTTCTGCACCACCAGGTAAACTAGCAGGAGAAACATGAGGATAATCTACCCAAACAAGTCTTGCATAAATTTCATCAGAGACAATCCATAAGTCATGTTCTTTTGCAATATCTACTATTCCTTGTATTTCTGATGGAGTAAATACTGCACCCGTTGGATTACACGGTGAGTTTATCAAAATCATTTTTGTTTTTTCATTTATTGCATTTCTTATCGCATCTAAATCAGGATGAAAGGTTTCTTTGTTTACAGGAACATGTATTGGTATTGCACCAATAAATTTCAACATTGGTTCATATGATGCCCAAGAAGGAGCAAGTAAAATTACTTCATCTCCGGGCATAGTTGTAATCAAAAAAGAATAGAGTAAACCTTGTTTTGCACCAGGAGTAATGACAATATCTTCTGCAGGACAATCAATTTCATGTTTTTCTTTAATATAATCTGATACTGCATTACATAATTCTATTGATCCTGCTCCACGAGTATACTTTGTTTTACCTTCTTTCAAACCATTTATTGCCATTTCTATTATTTCATTTGGAGTATCAAATCCGGGTTCTCCAACTGTCCACCTCACTACCTCTTCTCCGGGCGGTTGAAGATAAGGTGCAAAGCCCACTCCCAGGCCTTCATATCGTCCCGATACTTGTGGCATACCCTATCCCGAGTGTCGAACGTTCATGATAGTATGCAAGAAAAATTACTTTTTTTATGCAACAATCTACGAACAATATTCAAAGATAAATAGTTCTTCGGTTACTTTACGCACGGATGGCAGAGCAGCTATGCAAGGGATTGCAGATCCCTGGACCCGGGTGCAAATCCCGGTCCGTGCTCCATTATTTTACTTTCCATTCCATGTCATGATGGGGGCCGATACCCTCAATCTCAAAAATCTCTGATACAATCTTGAAGCCACATCTTGCATACATCGGAACAGCTTTTATTCTAGCATTACACCAAATACCTGTATCCTCTTTCTTAACCTCATTTTGTAATTTTTTAACAATATCTGAACCAATTCCCCTATTTCTAAATTCTGAATCAACTGCCATGCCTCTTATTCTATATTTACATCCTTCTCTAGGATCTAATTGTAAAGTTGCGCAACCAACTATTTTTTCATCTATGTATGCACACAAAAATCTAGAATTAACATCGTCATCAACCCCTGGATAATGCTCACTACCTCTAGGCATCCCAATTCTCAGAACTTTGAATCTTAATTCTAAATGGTCTAACTCAACTTTTTCTGACCACTTTAACACATGCTTCATGTATCACCGAAACCTAACTATACAATTAATACATTTTCTATCGGCGCTTTAAAATGGACATTGATGTTGCTGTGACCATGCAAGACACTAACATTCCAAATTGGAAAACATTTGCTATAATTGGATCAATTCTAACAATCAATACAATATATCCTCAAATTTCATTTCCAGGGCCGTGGGATTCTGAATCATTTACAATAGGAGTTTTGGGTCTAATGGGACTATCATTAATCTATATTTCATGGTATCGATTTACATTCAATAGAAAGGGATTAATACCGTGGATGGATAATTTAGTTGATCCTTCTAGATCATCAAAAATAGAACTATTACTCGGTTTCATCTTTATTTTTGGTGCATGGTTTATAGGAAATATTATGCAAGACAATTTTCCTGCTCCAACTGGATTGATATTAGCTCTCATTGGAGCTCTGCTAATACTCCACTCTACGTATGTTTTACTAAGTATTGGGCCATTAAAAGATGATTAAATCTACCTTTTTCCAGGTTTCCAGAATTGTAATGGCAAGGCACTATCGCCTTTCATTGCTCTAAATGCTAAATGATCAGCCCGTTCATTCCACCTATGTCCTCTATGCGCTTTGATATGTTCACAATTTATTTTTTTGATAAACAGTACTTCTTTCCATAAATTCTGTACACTAAGTGCTAATTCACGATTTTCCTTTACCTTCCATTTTCCCATAGTAATATTCATTGCATACTGTGAATCTCCTTTAATAATAATATTTTTTTTACCATTTCCCATCAACAACCAACGAAGTGCATGTGCTATTGCACTCAATTCAGCGGTATTATTAGATCCAACTTTGGCACCAAGAAAAAAATCAGAATCTCTATCCGTAATTACCTTACCATTTTCTTCGTAAATTAAATTTCCATGACCTCTTCCCAATCCATTATCTCCTTCTATAACACAAAAACCCCAGCCAGCAGGAGTTTCAGAAGTTACATTCCTATTTTCTTCACAAGAACCATCTACATAGATGTATATGGTGTCTAAGGGCATAATTATTCTTCCAATAATTCTCGATATGCATCAGAATTCAGGAGACTTTCTATCTGTGAAGAATCTTCAATGGCCATTTTACAAATCCAACCTTCTCCATAGGGGTCGGTATTTATTGTCTCAGGTGCATCTTCTAATAATTCATTAACTTCAATTACTGTCCCTGCGATTGGAGCATAAATTTCACTAACAGATTTTACAGATTCTACACTTGCATATGATTCCATAATCGAAACTTTAATTCCAACTTCTGGTAATTCAACCCATACTACATCTGTTAGTGCATTCTGTGCGAAATCAGTAATTCCGACTATTATTTCTTCTCCAACAATTCTTATCCATTCATGTTCTGCTGTATACTTTAATTCACTTGGTACGTCACTCATCGCATCCATCTCTTATTAAGGCGGGGGGGATATAGAGGGTCAAGTTTTCGCTTACTCTTCCTCTCCATGCTTTTTCTCAAGATGTTCCATTTCCATTTTTGCCCATTGAGAATTTAGATTTGATATATCTGCTTCACGATATTCTTCCTCCAAGCGCAATCGCATTTTTTCATCAGTTTCCTTACTAAACCACTCATTTAAAATATATGTAAATCTATTGATAAATAAAATAATTACAAAAATGATCACCAATAAAATTAATATTAATAATATTACATAATTATTGCATGTTCCATATGAACATTCCTTGATAGTTAATTCATTATCGATAAAAACAATAGAAATTAGAAATAATAAAGGTAAAATGACGCCTATTAAAAGCCTTTCAAGCCTCCCCGCGGGTGAATCCATATGTTCCTGTAGGGGAGGTCTCTAATCAATACATTTCTTTAACTAACTTATGTATTTTATACGGAAGTAATGCCCTATTGACAGGAGTGACTTCTAGTATGCGTCCATCATCTCTTCTTCTGATGTCCTGAAGAAGTGGATGCCTACTCTTCTTGTGTAAAGTAAGAAGTGTTGGCATATCATGATTCAATGCCGTTCTTACGGCAGATACAAACATTTCACTTTCAACAGAGAATTTTCCCACTTCATCTATCACTAAAATTTCACAATTTCCTATACTATCCATTATTGCTGGTACTGCGACCCTGTCCAATTCAGTAGGATCAATTCCAAAACCTAGTATTCTTAATCTTGAATCTATATTTCTGTGTGCCATAACTCCCTTCTCGCCAGTTTTTATATTGACACAGGCGTAGCCAACCCTTTCACCATTTTCTATAATTGATTCGGTTGTCATTCCTCCGATTAAATTTTCAGCAGAAAAAGGACCTCTTGTTATACCATTTTTCCTTTCTTCAACAAGCATATCAATCACTTTTTTAAGAACTGCAGATTTACCAGATCTAGGCAATCCAGTAATCCCTATTTTTGGATTTATTCCCATATTATCTCCACTTTCCCCTTCTATGCTAGAACGCTAACGCTTTGCGCACATCCCGCAAAGGTATAACTAGTTTCATCAAATTTGCGTAAAATAGTACTGAGACCGGAATTAAAATTAAGATAATTGTAACTAAATTTTAGATTTATTACCATTAAATGGTAAAGAGGAAGTATTAACTAGTTTTGGAAAGGGTAAATCAAAAATTTCGTAATTATTTACATTACTATTTGCTGCCCAAACGTTTGACCAAATATTCAGATTATCGGAATTCAAATATTTAACAATAATATTTAGTCCATTTTCTAAATCACCAAATTCTTCTATTAACATTTTACAAGTTTCTTCAGGTATTTGTAGATAGTTCATTGAATTAGCTAGAACATAATTTTTGGGTAGTACTGACCATAATAATCTTCTTCCTAGTTCAGAATTAATTATGGTTTGACATATTATTCTCGGCTTATCTTTTATTTTTATCTCACCTTCCCAGATAGATTGTATTCTTTCTGGAGAATCTTCAGACAAATTATTATCCACTGCTGGGTGGCTCAATATTACATCGTTACCTTCTAATTTCAAATGACCAGATCTTATTAGAGGCACACACTCTTTTTCATCTTCCCAGTCTGAAATTTTATTACTATTTTGTTCAATTTCACCTGCCCTGACTCGAATTGTTTTACCTCCTTGATTTAACCAATTATCTCCCTCTCCTAGTCTGGGTTCATCTGCAAGATTATTTATTGCCATCAGGGCCCTTTTTCTTTTCAAAGAGTCTCTTGGTATTCTTGGAACTGCCCAAGATGCATCTGTCCATGTTGACCACGGGCCTCTTTCTAGTTCTAAGAACGGAGCTTTCGAATTTAGCCCCTCTTTATTTGAAAAATCTCCAATTTCGAGGGGACCAAAACTGGTTAGTACTTCTGTCCTCCCTCCTGCTATTATTCCTATAACCAAAACTCCTTGGGAATGGCCCGGAAAGAGTCTATGACTTTTTTCCGAAAAAGACCAACACGTTTCCCATCTATTTTTAGATACTAATATTTTCCTTAGGGGTGAACTACTTTTTTCTCGGAGTAATGAATCTGGTACAATCATCCTAAGTTTACCATCTTTTTGTACAATTTGCAAAGCTCTTTCTACATATAAACGATATAAATTAACATTTCCTCTCAGAGCAGAGAATCTTAATTCACCATTCAATTCAGACTTATTCCTAAGCTCTTCTGACATCCTTTTTCTTAATTCACTTCCATTTTCTTTATTTCTAAACTTATCTTTTATCCTTAACCACGGAGGCTTTGAAACAATAAATTTGGGCTTCTCATTCCATGGCCAATCATCGATTAAAATATCCCTACAAAGAACATTATTCTCAAGGATTAATTCAGCATCCAACTTACTTATTTTTCCCTCTTCATCATTTAAACTCACCAAGTTTAATTTCATTAATGTTATTAGCAGACGCCTTCTTGTTGCATAAACTGCAACTTCTGAAGCATCTAGAAGTTGCAATCCTTCTAAAAGCCTAATCGTATCTTCTTTTTTTAATGAGCTTCTCAGATTATTACATCTTTCAGAATGAATTTTCAACATCCTATCTGGAAATATTCCTGCACCAACAGAGAGATCAGCAAATGGAATAGGAATCCCTGTTCTCGTTTGATTATTTGTTTCCTGACTAAATCTATCCATTTTAGATTTGGTCTGTACATCGTTATTCATCTGTTCTGCATATGCTCTAAATCCCGGAGGTAGAGCAGATATAGAAATCGTTGCTAGTGGTTCTTTATTCTTCATACTATTAGTATTTTTAAATTCATCAGCCAGTATCAAATCAACCAATTTAACTTGAATAGAACCAATCCCTCTTACTGACCTACCATCTTCTTCAGCCTCAAATCTAGAAAGTAATGTATCAAGTACAGTACCTGGCTCAGATAATAGTCCAGCTGGTAAGATTGGCCAATTTTTTGGAAGTGCTGCTGCTACAGGAATATTTTTTATTACAGATTTTTCCCATGCATCGAGCCAAATTTCAATTTGTTTTACTCTATCATTACATTCATGGTCAACTCTAGCAAACCATCCAGATGCTTCATTAACCATTTAAATCAATCATTCTACAATCATTTTCTTTTTGAAAGATTGTATCTAATTTACATTCAATTCTCAAGACTGAATTCATCCTGATCCAATTCAATTATCATCTTTTTTTGTAATAATATTGAAATTGCTTCATCTACTTCTTGTTCATTTACTGATAAAGGCTCAAATTTCCTTATTAAATCTGAATAATGTACAACATTATTACCAGTTTTTTTTTCATTTTCCATCATATTCAATATATGCTCTGACACTATTGCTAGTAATGGATCGTCATCAAAACCAAGAGAGCCAAAATCTACTATTGCATCTCCATCTGGCACACTATCAATTGAGTTATTTCCTTTTTCTGAATTTGTTTGATTATTTTCGTATACATCAAATAAATTCTTCTGATTAGGGTCTGTTATTACTACATCTCCAGCAACTTCTCTTTGTCTCTTTAATCTCTTCACTAAAGTTTCAATACGATGCAACCTTTGTTCTAATCGTAATCTTTCTCTTCCAAGATGCCCCTCAACTAATTCTAATTCATCTAGAGCCCTTTCATGTAACCATTTTGACAAATCCCAATTTGGATCTAATCTTAACATCGTTTCCCATAACCTCGCTACAGAATCAGGAAGAACCCTGACATCGATGCGAGAAGGCTCTTTTCTATCTCTTGGCCCGTGCTCCATAATCACCTATCGCAGTCGACCGTCTATCAATTATCGCATCGCTTATTAGATTAATTAAAGGAGTTGAAGTGATAAATGAAGTCGTTCTGCCGAGACACATGACTGCCTACCGTCTGACTGTTTTACCCGGAGATGGTACCGGAAAAGAAGTTGCTAGAGAGGCGCAAAAAATTTTACAAGTATTTCAGGAACATAGTCCCCTCGATTTTGATATAACTGAAATTCCATGCGGGGGAGAATATTATCTAGAAACTGGGATGGAATGGCCAGAAGGATCATTTGAACACTGTAGGGATAATTCTGATGCAATTTTACTAGGTGCGATAGGTTGGCCAGATGCAAAACTACCCAATGGGGATAATGCTGGAGGTTCAGTAATACTTGGACTACGTTCCGGATTGGATTTGTATGCAAATATACGTCCAGTTAAATTATATTCGGGCGTAGATCATAAAATACATGGAAATTATAAGCAAGTCTGGGACTCTAAATTAGTGGACATGGTACTAATTAGAGAAAATACAGAAGGATTATACCATCCATTACTTCGACGTTCAGCACTCTCTGTAGCTGGAAAGAGTCCTGATGATCCAATAATAATTGAAAAATTTCCAGGATTGGAAGGAGAGGTTGCATGGGACCCCAGACCAATTTCAAGAAAGGGTAGTCAAAGAGTAATAGATTTCGGATTCAAATTAGCTAACCGAAGAATGGAAAAAACCGGAATTCAACAAAAAGTTACATGTGTGGATAAAAGCAATGTCGCCAAAGGATGTAGACTTTTCAGGAAAGTATTCCAAGAAGTTGCATCTGAATATCCAGAATTACAAACACATGAAGCATATATTGATGCTTTTACTATGTGGCTTATTCGCAGTCCCGAAGATCTAGATGTTGTAGTTCTGCCGAATATGTTTGGAGACATTGCAACAGATCTCGCATCAGTATTACAGGGCGGATTGGGCATGGCAGCTAGCGCTAATATAGGCGACAATCATATGCTGTTCGAACCAGTCCATGGATCTGCACCTCAACATGCTGGTAAAAATATCGTAAACCCAATAGCAACAATATCTTCTGTTCAACTAATGTTTGACAATTTAGGCTCTAAGCACCATGACAAAGATGCCATATTATGCGCCGAGTTACTCGATAGAGCTATTTCAGAGCATTTAGCGGAAGGTGAAATAATCACTTATGATTTAGGAGGAAATTCTTCCACATCAGAAGTCGGTACTGCAATTGCAGATAGATGTATTGTATTGCTAAAAGAGGCCTTTAACAATTGATTAGAATTATTTTTAAACATCAATCGCGCAATAAATTACAGTATTCTAAAATTTCATGCATCATTTAGCTTAGAAATTTCACACCGGTCATTTTTTCACTAATGCTCCAAAGTCGTTTAGCAGTTTCTTTATTTTGAGCCTTTTTGTTAATTTTTGCCTTACCTGTCCGCCCTCTCATTTCTATTATTCCAGTCGGCCCCCAATAGATGTATTCAGTAGCTTTTTGATTTGTTGCGGCAAAGAGAGTGGCTTCTGAACCCTTTTTTGCAGACATAGCAAAAAATACATTCAAAAACCGCCATAAAATCGAGTATCTCTGTAATTCAGTATTAGAATATCCTGGATGACTAGCAAGGGAAATTGTTGAAAATCCGCCAGCCTTTAATCGGCGATCCAATTCTATTGCAAAACACAAATTAGAAATCTTACTTTGCGAATAAGAACCCCATTTACTATATTTTTTCCTTTCACTGTTCAAATCATCGAAATCGATAATTCCCGGATTATGTGCTATGCTTGAAACAGTTATTATTCGTCCATTATCATTTTTTTCTAAAAGAGGAAGTAGTAAACCAGTTAGAGCAAAATGACCAAGATGGTTTGTACCAAATTGTAACTCAAAATTATTTTTTGTTTTTGAATAAGGAGGAATCATCACTCCTGCATTATTAATTAAGACATCTAATCTATCATTCTCGTTTATGAATTTCTTTGCAAAATACTTGATATTATCCAAATCTGCCAAATCCAATTGATATATTTTGATATTTGCTTTTGGAAAATCTTTGAGTATTTTATTTCTCGAATCTGAAGCCTTTTTCAAATTTCTACACGCCATTACCACACTAGCACCTTTGGAGACTAATCCATGCGCCATATGATAACCAATTCCGGTATTAGATCCAGTAATAATTACAACTTTACCAGTTTGATCTTCCATCATTTTAATATCCCAATTCATTAATTTCATCCCTTTGTTTTCTTTTCCTTTATCCCAAATAAGAACCGTGTAACTTTATTTCTTCGAACTATTTCAAAAAAAATCCAACAAGTCAATATTACAAATAGAGTTGAAAAAACTATTGCAGGGTAATTTTTGAGACCAAATTCATTTGATAATCTTAGTCCAGCAAATGTTAACGGCATATGTACGATGTAGAATGGATAAACTCCTTGGTTTAGATATGCTAAGTTCTCACTAGGTTTATTGAGAAAAAATGAACCCCATGAGAATATTGTTAGACACCAAAACCAAGCATGAAAACTGTGAATTAAACATGCAAAAAATGTCATTTTATCATGTACTATTCCATTTTTTAACCAACCGCCATCAATGTAAGGAATGCCGGTTTTGTGTTGCTCTAATCGTATCCAAACAAAAATTAATGTTAGTAATAAAGTAATAACTGTGATATTCAAACGCTGCTTATTTAAAAAATTGTAATAGTATTCTTTTGCAATTATACAAATATATCCAAAGGCAAAGAAGACAAAGAACCAAAACCATTCATACCCAACACCAATATATCCTGGAAACCAAGGCTTGAATAGTATTTCAGTTAATGATAAAATAAGTGGTAGAATTAATAGTATACCTGAAGACATAGGAATTGTAAAGAAAGATTGAACAAAACGTGCCATATTGCCTTCTGGATGTTTACTAACATAATGAAAAATTGGAGTCATAAATAGTGAATATTGAAATAAATTCCAAAGAAACCAAAGATGGCCGAGTGCAATCAATTTACCAAATATTGGTATCCAAAAAACCAGAGTTCTCCAAACAATTCCTTCAAGAAATGAAATTGAAAGACTCATTGGCTCGAGCTTTTCATCTCCAAGAATTATCGAACCAATAAAACCCATTGTCCATGCACCAAAAAACATGGGAATTAGTAAACGCTGACTCCGCTCTTTGAGAAATATCTTCCAAGTCCGACTTTTAAAAGCAAATGCAGTACCCATTCCCGATATCATGAATAATGCCGCAAGTCGCCATTGGTGCATCCAATGCAAAATCATGCTAGTAAAAGTAACTGATTCAGCACTGTAGTCATTACTTTCATCTATGAATTCAAGTTGATTTTTGTCTCTTATTTCTTCAACATTAGGATTAATCTCTGCACCATAGGTTGACCAATATATCCCTATTGCAACATGAAAAGGAATCAATAGTCCAAAAAGAATAACTCTTAGCCAATCGATATCATAGCGTCTAATTGTTTTTTTTAATAGTGGAGAAGGTACTTCTAAATTTTCAGAACTCAATTATATCACCACCGTTTTTCATACCTGTCAAAGCGATTAAATTAAATCTTATTTATGAATATCAAATTCAGAGATATTTTTAAGATAAAGTTATTTGAAGTTTTCATTACCCCTTTATATGAAAAAGCAACCTTCATTGTTCAATCCTGTTTTGATAGCGGGTTGTCTAATAATTCTAACTGGTTTTTCAATCCGTGCTTCTTTTGGAGTATTTCAAATACCTGTAGAAGAGGAATTTGGTTGGTTAAGATCTGAATTTAGCCTTGCCATAGCCATTCAAAATTTGGCTTGGGGAATTGGAGCACCAATATTTGGAGCAATAGCTGAGAAAATAGGAGATCGCAAATCAATTGTTATAGGGGCATTATTTTATTCTCTTGGATTAGTCTTAACAGCTGGTGCAACCACATCTATTGAATATCAAATATATGAGGTATTAGTTGGTTTTGGTATTGCAGGAACAGGATTTGGAGTTGTACTTGCAGTCGTTGGTCGAGCAAGTGCCCCTGAACACAGATCTATGAGCCTGGCAATAACAACTGCTGCAGGTTCTTTAGGACAAGTAGTTGGTCCGATTGCTGCAGTTGCGCTCCTAAACCAAGTTTCCATACAAACCGTTTTCCTTATTTTTGCTGCATCGATATTAACAACTTTATTTTTACTGCCTTTAATGAAATCTCCTGCACCTACTTCTAAACAACAATTAGAAGAGAGCATGGGCGATATCTTAAAATTAGCCTTCAAAGATCCTTCATTCACTATGGTTTTTATTGGTTTTTTTTCTTGTGGTTATCAATTGGCATTTATAACAGCGCATTTTCCTGCACTTGTCACTGAAATGAGCTCACCAATAGATCCTTCTGGTTGGTGTGGAGATTTAGGGATAGAAACTACAGCCGCCCTTGGAGGATTTTCTATTTCCGTAATTGGATTTTCTAATATATTAGGAACCTTACTTGCAGGGTGGGCTGGTAAAAGATATCCTCGAAAGTGGATATTATCTGGAATTTATGCAGGACGTTCTATAGCAGCAATATGGTTTATTTTGACACCTATTACACCTAATTCAATTTTAATATTTTCATTTGCCATGGGATTCCTTTGGCTTGCTACAGTTCCATTAACCAGTGGATTAATCGCACATATTTATGGATTAAAATATATGGCTACACTATACGGAATAGTGTTTTTCTCACATCAATTGGGTAGTTTTACCGGCGTATATCTCGGAGGAATACTTTACGATATCTATGGCTCATATAATTTCGTGTGGTGGGTTGGAATAGCAGCGGGTATCATTTCTTCTCTGATACATATTCCAATTCGGGAAGAATCAAGGTTAAAAAACCTGAATAATACGTAATTATTCAGGGTATTCTGGTTGCTTAATTCTAATTATTGAAAGTGTAAATAAGATTATAATTAAACTACCAATGACAAAATTCCAATTAATTAAGATTTCAAAGAACACTACAATTACAAATGAGAATACCAAAAATATTAGTAGAATAATATGAATTAGAGGAGCATTCTTTAATCTTGGATCTAAGAAATTATAAATGTAAACACCGGCTAATATTACATATAATCTCGCCCAAAAAACATAAATTATACCAAAAATTATTGCTAAAGAAAAATATCTCCAATCCATTTCCATATTATTTATAATCAACGCAATCCCTAATATCACAACATTCAGGTTGTGCATAACTATTTCATACCAATAAAATAAATGATCGATATCATTTCCCCTATTGAGTTCATTATCTATGATATAAAACGAAACGACAAATGTCACTAATATTGCACAACTGTATGCTGTAGCAAAAAGTGCAGGACTGGAAATAAGCATCCAATCGGGAACTTCATTACCAGAAATATGAATCCATGATGCTGTAGCAGAAATTGCAAAACTTATACCAAAAAGCCCAAAATGCCACATTGTAAAAGCCGCAAGACGGGTCATGCCCGATGAATGCCTTTTACGATTAATTCGTTCTTCGAAGTAGAGTGGATAATCAGGAGATCCCTTCGGGTCTAATGCCACCCAAGCTAAGGTCACTAAGCTCAGTATGGCACATAAGGTTCGAAATATTGCAAGAGCCTCGTCAGACAAATAATTTGAAGAGACAACAGAATTCAATGTCGGTACATCTACTAATAAATCACTATAAAGAATAAAAAAAATCGTAATAAATAGTACAAATATTGTTATTAAAGCAGTTTCTTTATCCATATCCTTTTTACCATAATTAATTAATTTAGGCATTTTGATACTACTCATTGCATTCTATGATTGACCTTCACTATTCAGTTATTTGTACAATCCGTTCTTGGAATCACAACTCTACAATTTGATTGTTACTGTCGACATGAATAATTTTTGGCACATGCCCCCCCACTTCTTCTTCATCTAAGATGATATATGTACATAAAATCACCAAATCACCAGAATTTATCATATGTGCAGCAGCTCCATTAATACATATTTCTCCTGAACCTTTGGATGCTTTTATTGCATATGTTTCTAACCTAGATCCATTTGTTATATCTAAAACTTGCACCTTTTCCCATTCGACTATATTCGCTGCATCCATTAGATTTTCATCAATTGAAATAGATCCTATGTAATTTAAATTAGCTTCAGTTACAACCGCTCTATGTATCTTTGAATTAAGCAACTGCCTTCCATTGACCATATTATAATGCCATTTACCTTTTAATTTAATAATAGCCATCCTGCAATCACAAATTATATTTTTTGATGATACTATAACATCTAATTGATACAATAAAACAAAATCAAACAATTTATTCATAAATGATAATAACTCGTAGTGGAGTACTTGGGTGAATGTAGTGAGAACAAGTCTGACAAATGATGTAAATATACAAGCCAAAAAGAAAAGCCTTTCTGCAATATTTTTAGTTTCAATAATGATTTTCAGTACCCAGATGTATTCTTTTCAAGATTTTAATACTAAATCTGATTTAGTTAATGAAACAGAATCTCCTAACAAGTCTCCTTTTCAAGAAACACCTTTGCCATCTGAAGAGCCAAATGGCCAATCATTAGAATCTCAAAATATGGATTTTTTCAATCATCCTATGTATACAGATATTTTTTATAATGATCCAGCATCTTATTATGGGAAAATTTCTGACCCCACTGCTCTTTCATTGAATCCAAATTATGAATTTTATTTAGAAGAGACCAATACTGACGATCATGATAATGACGGCATTAGCGATCTAAATGATTTAGACGATGATAACGATGGAATAAGCGATCTTATTGAGAGATTTGATGGGTGTTATGGTACAGATCCATTTGACCATGATAATGATGGTATCACTGATGAGTTTGACTGGGACGATGATAATGATGGGATCTTGGAAGGGCCGATTGATTGGGATGGACAGGGCTCAGATCCAAAAAACGTAACTTCAGATAGATACGTAATACCTACCACTATTCATCCATGGACTCTTACTGAGGTGGGAGCTGGTTATTTAGTGGATCAAAATCCGTTCGATCATGATAATGATGGAGTACCCGATGAAGACATAGATGGTAGCGGAAAAGGGACATATGACGAAGATGATGATAATGACGCTCGTTTAGATCAATTTACATGGCCATGTGACTTTGATGGAGATGGTGAACAAGATTATTTTGATAATGATGATGATAATGATGGTGTAGAAGACATTTGGGATGAACATCCTTGGAATAATCAATTAACATCTAATATTACTCTCTCTGCTCCTTGGGCAGAGGCTGAGATATGGGCAGGTACAGATGAATATGATATTTCCATGACTAACGCTGGACTCTCTAATCAGTCAATAACTATTGAAGAAGGAGATACTATAATATGGACAAACAATGCAATATCTGATCGAACGGTTAGAGCTTTAGATGGTTCTTTTGACAGTGGACCAATTGCTCCAGGAGGGACTTTTAGTCACAAGTTCAATGACCTTGGTACTGTAATCTATGAAGATCCAGACTCTTCGTTTTATGATGGTGAAGTTGTGGTAAGAGAAGAATCTGGAAAATTATTCCCAGAAGCATTTACTATTGACCCTGCAGTTTATGGTACTGATACATTTGATTTCGTAACAAAGGAAAGAACGGTATGGCATCCCTTAGAACAAACATTTACACAAATCATAGACGGAGATTTAGATGATGATGGAATACCTAATTTTATAGATCCAGATAATGATAACGACGGATCTCCGGATTCTTCTGATACAGACGATGATAACGACGGACTTCTAGATATGTGGGATGTAGATGATGATAATGATGGAATACCTGATAGTTGTATGCAAGTAGATACTAATGGAGATGGTCAAGGAGATCTTCCTAATACACAACCAATCGGAATTCCTGGTATTGATTGTGAACTTGATTATGATAGAGATGCAGATGATGATATTTACAGGGCTATAGACTCTGATTATGACTTAGTTTGGGACTGGAAAGATACAGATCTTGGCGCACCAATTTCTCCCGATAGTTTACTAGGTAACCCCGCAATAGACATTACAGACCTCCCATATGATTTAGATAATGATGGCATAGTAAATGAATTAGACCCATTCATGAATTCTACAAATTCTGAAGTTGACTCATGGAACTGTCCATCTCTTGAAAATCCCAATCCACAAAACCCAGATGATAATTGTATACTTATGCGTAAATCATACACTGGAAATAATGATTGGGATGGAGACGGCTTGAACAATTGGGTAGATGTAGATGATGATAATGATGGAGTACTTGATTGGTTAGATATTGATGAAAATTGTGACCTAGATGATGACAACGATTTACATCTTTTGAATGGGTCAAAATATAGGGATGATGGTCTAAATTCTATTGATACGGATATTGATGGTGATGGCCTTGCAAATGATGAAGACTGGGATGATGATAACGATGGTATTCCAGACCGTTATGACCCAGACGATGGTAATTGTGGAATATTGGATACAGATAATACAGATATTTTTACAAATACTTATCCACACTCTGATGGAGATATAATTGATGGTAGTACTGACAGTGGATTGTATACTGGAACTGGTACTTTACTTTTTGATATGTATTGGCATTTTAGTCCATTCATGTTTGTTCAAGATTTCGTTTTACCCTACAATGGATATACTACAGACGGAGCGACCACCATCACATCTAATGGCGTTATCCCAGAAATGTATTGGGCAGTAGTAACACAATGGAGTCCGTTTAATGGTAACAATTTCTTTGATATTGATATGGATGGAGATTCATTAATCAATGGAATTGATGTTGATATGGATGGAGACGGACTTCCCAATTGGTGGGATCAAGATGAGGGTTCAGATGGACGTTTGGACATCAATAATCCTCAATTTGGAGGCTCTTTTGATGATAGTGAGTGCGATATCTCCGTGGCATTCCTTATTGGATTAGCCTCTGGACCCCTTGCTTGCGGGCTTCCATTGGCATGGCTATATGCATTCCCGCTATTACAAGCTACACAAACTGGTGGTAATGTCTACACAGTTCCCTATAGTAGTAGACCAGATCCAGCATATGACGATGGTGCATATGATGGCTCAAACTCACAAGGGAATAATCAGTGCAGTAGTAATTGTTGGTGGTTTACTTTCGACCCAGGGAGTAACCCTACACCTACTGCGGCGGTGACTTATGACCAAATTAAAAATAATCGTGATCTTTATGTTGCTTATGTTGGTTTGAATAATGGTTTATTCCAATGGACTTCAGATGGTAATGCAAATCTCTTCCCTGATGAATTAGCGGATTTGATAGACGATGATGAAGATCCAGATGACGATTGTGGAGCACCAATTGCTGGAAATTTAGAACCAAATTGTATGGCAAACGATACCGCGGATTTAGATGATGATTTTGATGGAGTTTACGACCATTGGGATGTAGATGACGATAATGATGGTACTTGGGATTATCTTGAAATAGATTCTAATGATGATTGGGATGATGATGGAACAACTGATGATGGGACATATTACTTCATAGGAAGTAATTGTGCGGACGCTGATGATGATGGCTTAGATACAGATCCAGATGACGACGGATGGTATCAAGCAGTTTGGGATCAAGGAGTAATGGGTCAAGGTTTGTTATTCCCTCAATATTATGACGTAGATAATGATAATGACGGCGTCCCAGATGGCGAAGATCCTGATGACGATAATAATGGTTTATCTGATGAATTCCAAGAAACAATAGCTCAATGTTTCACGGGTGAAGAGCAATCAGTTTGGGATCATGATAATGATGGAATACCAGATTGGGCAGATGACGATTGGGATGCTGATGGTATCAGTAATGAGGATGAATTATCAGGAATCACTCCTTTTATTTCTGCTTGGGATCACGATAATGATGGATTGAGAGACGACGTTGATGAAGATGATGATCAAGATGGTATGAAAGATAAGGATGAAGTATTATTATGGCCTACTAGATTTAATTCAGAATCCACTAATCCTTGGGATCATGATGATTTTGGCAATGGCTCAGCGATTGCAAATCCTTCTGATCCATTTACCGGCCCAGATGCTTATGACGTAGATGACGATGCTGACAATAGAACTGATGCAGACTTTGACCATTCAGAAGAAGATTTTGATCCAGAAACATCTGATTGGGATTCGGATAATGACGGAATTCTCGATGAAGATGATAAAACACCCACTAGAATAACACTTAATTCACCTTCAGTATTATGGCTAGATGCTATTACTCCTGCAATTTTTTCTGGAGAAGTTAATTTATTAGCAGATAACGGATCTTTTGTACCAACAGCCAATATACCGGTACAGATACAAATAATTTGGACTAGAAATGGAACTGTTGCATTAGAGACAGTAGATGTTTTGACAGATTCCAATGGCCGTTATACAGTTGGTCAATTTTTATTCCCTGAGGATATTTCAGTCGGTTCTAATTCTACTTACTATGTTTATGCTGAAGTTACCGAGATGTTCATTCATGACAGTGCGGTTTCTGAGAATATACCTGTTGAAGTTAGGGCCAATACGACATCTGGTTATAGTGCAGGTACCCAATTTCGTTCAGAAGAGATGCCTCTAAAAATTAGTTTAAAGACTCATTATTCGGCTGATTATGATAGAGGTATTTTCGATAATAGAATACCAAATGCCCCATTCTCATTCCAAGTAAATGGAGGAATTTTTGGCAACGTCACTCACCCTACTGAGTTTGACGGATATGGATTTGGATATAGAGCAGGAAGCGATGGTTGGGCGAATTTAAGATTCAACCAATCTAATGGTATTGTAGGTTCATGGGAGCAGGTACAGTATAATAGTAGCCTAGACAATGGTGAAGGGACAATAGCTGGAGGATGGGAGGAAATTTTATGGAATAATTTCACAAAGAAACACGAGGTCATTCGCTCTCCTTACTTAGAAGTTCCAACAAATCTAAATGTTGGTGATTATTCATTCATAGGTTCTGTAGATCCTTCTCTTGGTTATGATTGGCCATGGCCATACTTAGAACCATCTGAAACTGACAGTTTCTCCATTAGATCCATGAAAAGAATGTTTGTTGAGACTCAATTAATTACTCCTGCCATTAGGCCAGTTTATTTCTATGATGCAACACAATTCACAGGATCTTCATTTGGTGCTTGGAGAGCATTATTCCATCAACCTTCTTTGGTTGCTGCAGGATTAGATTATTCCGAAGTAAGTATTAGTAAACCATACCCAATACTTTGGGACGGTCAACCTTCAACATTTGCAGAAATAGCAGGGGGAGCGCTTCTTGATAACAGCAATCAGCCATTTGTCACAGTTGAATATTTAGAATCTAACATACATGTAGATGACGGTAATTATTGGGCTACTAGATTACAAAACGGTGCAGCGTTTGATGTACCTCCTTGTGGTGCTGCAGACCCATCAGATCCAGAAAGTCCAATTAGATGTGAAATTATTCCAGAAATGTTTACTGGGGAAACTTTGTATGTAGAAGGACAGGTTTGGAATAGGACCATGGCTCCGTATGATTATGATCGTATGCAACTTGCAGTCGATAAAGATAGGAATTTAGTTTTCGAAGGTGTAGGAGAAGTTAGAAGGTCCGGTTTCCCTTCCACAATAGAAGGAGAAGCAAGGTTTGAATTTAATCACACATTTGACTCTACATGGGCTGCAGGAACATTTGGGTTGAAATCAGGTTTTGTCAATTCTAATTTTTATTTTACTGGGAACCAAGAACAGGTTTTAGCTCCGGTTGGTAGTTTTGGTAATGTTTCTATGATAGGAACTACAGATATCAAAGTAACCACTGCACCACGACTTTATCGAGGCCAGAATGCTTCAATTGAAGCACGCTTAACTGATAATTCTGGTATACCTCTACGAGAAGTACCTGTAAATTATACTTGGTCAGCTGATGGTTTAAATGATGTAGTGATTACAGATAGGAATGGTATTTTCCAAGTAAACTTGACAATTGGAGAGGAACATGAACTTGGTAATTTTACACTTAGCTATACATATTTGGGAGATGCACTTCATGAAGGAACATATACTGAAGTATCTCTATGGGTTGTTTCTAGAACATACATCAATCTTCAAAGTACGTCTCCAAATAAACTATCCACTGGTGATATTTGGTACTTTACTGCACAAGTAACCGATGATAATAAGACCGCTTTTGAAAAGGATAGAGGAGAAGCATTATCTGGTTGTGATTCACTAGGAGGAGAAGTTTCAGTAATCCTTGAAGGGATTGATTTTGAAGACAGAGTGCACCGACAAATAGTAAACAAAATATGTCCTAATGCCGGCACTATCTATCATGAAATAGTTCTAAATCCACAATTATTACGAGATGATCCATTTTCTTTCTTACCTGATGGTTTTGGGCCGGTAAATGTAATTCTTAGATTTGAAGAAAATTTACCTCATGAAGGCTGTGAGCCATTAGCAGAAGAAATGCTGGCTATTTCAGGAGCATGGGATCCGTGTGTTTTGGTGATTAATAATGATCATTTTAGAAAAGTAATGCAATTCCAAGTAGACGGATTTAGTCTCATCGGAGGAACATCTTTAGAAGTTGATGATCAGATAGTATACACTTCTGAAATAGATCCTAATACAGGTCTTGCAATAGAAAAACCGATGATTGTAACAGGACAGTTAACTGACGAATTAGGAGGATTACTTGCAAACCGTGCAATCAGAGTAACTTATGAAATGGATAATTCAGATAAAGGCGTTGTGTCTTGTATTCCAGGAGTAACGGATTCTTTAGGTAACTTTTCTATTGTTTGTCCAATTTCCGGTGTCCAAGCCGGTCAAGCAAGAGTCAATATCGAATTTAATTCATATGAGAATAATGATAGATACCGGTATAAGAACGCTACTAAAGTAAAAATATTCCCGGTGTTTTCTAACTCTTCTCTGAGTATTTCTGAGATTGGACCATTCAGATCTGATTTTACTCAGTTTGAATTCTCAAATGGCTCTATTTTTGATGTGTTGTATCTCAAAGAAGCCTTCCATCTCGATGCTAAGCTAATTCAGACAAATGGTAAACCAATTGGAGGCAAATGTCTCAATATTTACATGGATCCAGAGACTAATACTAGACCGATGGCTACTGCAATTACTGAAGATGGAACAGGCCAAATGTCGTGGTATTCAGGAGATCCTGAAGATAACCCAAGTCGTCGTGGGGTTGAACCTAATGGCAATGAATTAGAAGGATTCCGCACAGTCAGAGTGGCTTATGAACCAGACAAAGAAATACCGGGTGGTTGCAGGGCAGAATCAAATCCGGTTGTGAATAGTTCTTATGTAGATGTAGAAGTTTTGGTTAGAAGTAGAGTAGATATACTTTTGAAAGACCATTGGTCTAATCCTCAAGGCTATCAAGAAGGAGATTTGATATCTGGTGCTGTTGCAGTATTAAGAGATAGGCTGGCTATTACTGTTGAAGGTGAACAAGTAATATTTACAATACAATATTGGAATGGAACAGGATGGGAAACTCACGATGTAGAATATTTAATTACTAACGAACAAGGAGTAGCAAATTTCAGTTTTATTTATACTGGTGAGGAAATACCAGGGGAATTAGAAAAAATTGCTGAAGATGGAAAATGGCGAGTATTGGTACATTTCCAAGAGTCTGCATTTTTCGAAGGAGAGTATCTGAATAATACTCCTGTTATTTCATTGGGCGGAGATTTGGATGTTGGAAAACAGAGTTTCTTTACGACACAAGCATTAATTGTTGTCGGTATAGCATTATCTATTGTAGTCCTTGTTGGTGCAGTGATGTATCAAAATTATAGAGAAAGGAGAAAGATAGAAATCATTCGTGGTATTTTAACTGACTCATTAATGGCGCTTAAAGCATCTAACAATTACATAGAAGCAATTTTTGATTGTTATAAGAATTTAATTAAATTCTTCCGCTCTAAAGGTGCAATGAAGAAAGTTTTCGAAACTACCCGTGAATTTGAGGATGTAATCAGCAACATGCTTTCCGGAGTCGTCCCCCCAGAAGAAATGAACGTCTTTTTCTCAATATTTGAAGAGGCAAGATATTCTGACCATGAGATTGGTGCTGATCAGAGAGATCGTGCAATTCAAGTATTCCAGCAGATGATTACTCGTATAACAGGAGCTCTAGGAGAAAGTATGCTTAATCGAACTTCACTAAATGAATCAGGACTTTACGGTACAGCTACCAAGGCAGGAGAGTTTATTGATTCTGACGGAAATGTTAGAATTGCTGGTCAAGAAAGTGAAACAACAAATGATGGTTTCAGAATATGAAAACATCATTTATTTCACCTTTTTGATAATTTTCTTCTTCTATTTTACTCATAAGTTGTCCCGTAGCATTGATAACACAACCGAAAGTGGCCGCGATACCCAACAAACGTCGAGGGAGTCATATGAGTAAAAATAACAGAAAGACCAATCCGTCCCTTATCGCCTTAATTGGTGATTTAAAGGACCAGAGCAGGTCATCTGGCTCTGCACTGTGGCGAGACGTTGCTTTGAGGCTTGAAGCAAGCCGAAGCAATTGGTCAGAACCAAACCTAAGTCGCTTATCGCGATATGCTAAGGACGATGAAATGATTCTCGTTCCTGGTAAATTGCTAGGAAGCGGAGATATATTTGGTAAGGCAAACGTCGCAGCTTTCAGTGTAAGTTCCAGTGCCCGCTCTAAAATAGAAGCAGCAGGCGGTCGTGTAATCACGATTCGCGAATTGATGAACGAAAATCCAAAAGGAAAGGGGGTGAGAATACTTGGGTGAGACTACAACATTTGTGTACGATGCTAAAGACAAAATTCTTGGCCGTTTAGCAAGTAAAGTTGCAAAACAATTACTTTCTGCGAGAAAGTCTGGTAATCCCAATAAGGTGATTATAGTTAATGCAGAAGAAGCCATAGTATCTGGCCCTAAGAAAGCTGTTTTGGCAGACTATCATTTTAGATATAATTTAAATCATCCAAGAAAAGGTCCTTTCTTTCCAAGAATGCCCGATCAAATATTAAAGCGAACAGTTCGTGGAATGTTGCCTTATCAGAAAAACAGCAGTGGAAGAAATGCACTACGTGACCTAAGAGTAATGATAGGACTACCTTCCAATTTATCTGGAGAAGAATTACCAGAAGGTCATGAGTGGGGAGATACTACACAATTAGAACGTCCACTTCCTTTGAAATACATCCGATTAGGTGAAATAAGTAAGTCTCTAGGAGTAGATGATAGTAGATGGAATGGAGGTGACAATTAATGGCCGCAAGAAAATCACGTAAAATCGCCAATGTTACAACTAGTGGGAAAAGAAAGACTTCCATAGCTAGAGCAGTTGTTAGTAAAGGCAAAGGTCGAATTAGAGTCAATGGTCAACCAATTTACATTATGGAACCAACTTTAGCCAGAAGAAAGGCGTTAGAGCCTATTCAAATTGCTGAAGCAATGAATAGATTATCAGGTGTAGATATCAAAGTAGATGTTCATGGAGGGGGTCAAATGGGACAAGTAGATGCAATTAGAACTGCTATTGCCCGAGGACTTGTAAAGTGGAATGATGGAGCTGAAGGAGATGATGAGGAATTAAGAGACGAATTTATCAGATTTGATAGATCTCTTTTGGTTAACGATCCACGTAGAAAAGAACCCAAGCATCAAATGGGACGTGGTGCTCGTAAGAAGTGGCAGAAGTCATATAGATGAGGTGAAGAAGTATGTTAATACCAGTAAGATGTTGGAGCTGTGGTAAAGTCATAGCACACAAATATGCTCAATATAAAGAAGCACTAGATAACGATGGAGACACAAATAAGGTGTTAGATGATGCAGGTATCACAAGATATTGTTGCCGAAGAATGTTCGTTGGACATATCGATCTACTTGACGAAGTAGCTCCGTTCAGTGTTGCACGTGAAGAACTATAATTTTCCGGCAATATTTTGAATATGAACAATTTCGTATTAAAAATCCCATGGGGCCTGTAGGTTAGCTTGGCCTATACTTCGCGGCTGGGGGTCGCGAGACCCAGGTTCAAATCCTGGCAGGCCCACCATTTCCTATTTTTAGCAAAGAAAGAGAGGATTGAAGGGCATTGCCTCACTTCGTTGAACATGGTTGAACAGGGCACATCCAAGAAACCCTCATCGGCCCGAATTAATGAATTAGCAGAACTAATTTCATATCATTCTGATCTGTATTACAACAAAGCAAATCCTGAATTATCTGATTCAGAATTTGATAGATTATGGGATGAATTACAAACGCTTTCTCCTGACCATCCTCAATTACAAAGAGTAGGATCAGACCCACCTCCTGGTTCTGTAAAAGTTAATCATTTGTTCCCAATGTTAAGTCTAGATAAAGCAAATACCAATGAAGAGGTAATTCACTATGTTACTGAAACAACCGCACAAGGAAAGAGATTCGTTTGTCAACCAAAATTGGATGGTTCTGCACTATCCCTAGAATACAGACGCGGACGTTTGGTTCGCGCAGCAACACGTGGCAGCGGTACTCGTGGTGAAGATATAACTGCAAATGCACGCAGAATATCCAATGTCCCAGAATCTATTGATTGGAAAGGAGATTGTCATATACGTGGAGAGGTTGTTATGCCTCTAGCAACATTTAGAGAGAAATATTCTGACTTAGCCCCAAATCCAAGAAATTTAGCTGCAGGTTCTTTACGTCAAAAAACATTAAAATCAGGGACAGGAAAAGCAGAGGATCTGATATTTCTGGCATATGGTGCTGAATTTCCAATGGGCGAAGATAGACATCCCGATAGCAAAAATCCTCCTAATTTTACTTATGATTCAGAAATAATTTCTTGGTTGGAAAGTGTAGGAATTCAGGTTGCAGGTAATCATATTGCCTCTGGTTCTAATATTGAATCAACAATTGAAGAGGTGACTTCTGCTATAAATTACTGGACACAAAAGAGAGCAGAAGCAGATTGGGAAATAGATGGTATCGTAATTAAATTAGATAGATTGGACAAAAGAGAACTTTTAGGTATGACTGCACATCATCCAAGATGGGCTTTAGCATGGAAATTTCCTCCCGAAGAAGCAACTACAGTTTTGATGGATGTTGAATGGCAGGTAGGAAGAACAGGTAACATAACTCCAGTTTCTAGAGTCGCACCAGTGGTTGTGTCTGGAGTTACTGTTGAAAATACTACATTACATAACCGAGGTGAAGTAATCAGATTAGGAATAAAAATTGGAGACAAAGTCCGTATTGTACGTAGAGGCGATGTAATTCCAAAGATTATCGAAACATTAGGTCCTGCCAAACTAACTGATTTAGTAGGCCGAAAACATGCTGATGGATCGCAATATATTGAATCTTTACCTGAAATAAAAAATATCAATATTCCAACTACCTGCCCTCGGTGCTCTACTGAATTAGTTGAAGATGGAGCCTTTATTCGTTGTATGAATATGAATTGTCCTTCTAGACTGGAACGTTCTATACTATACTGGTGTCGCTATTTAGAGATGGATGGTATTGGAGAAAAACTTGTAGAACAATTATGTTCTTCTGGTCTGGTAACGAATATAGCCGATCTGTACAAATTAGAACTTTCGGATGTAATGAGATTAGAACGTATGGCCAAAAAATCAGCAAGTAATGTAATCAAAGAAATCAACAATACTCGACATTTATCTCTAACCCAATTCATTTCAGCATTTGGATTACCTCGTGTAGGGCCAGAAATAGCAACATTGATTTCTTCAGAAGTTAAAACATTTGAGACATTAATGAATTTAGTAGATAATCGTAACGTATCTATTGAGAGTGATATGCAAGGAAATATGATGAAATATAATCCAGTGATAAATAGATTAGTTAGCATAGATGGAATAGGTGAGACAGTAGCAAGATTAGTATTGGATGGATTAGCTAATAGGATAGCCACAATAAATGAATTAAAGAAACATTTAGAAATATCAGAGGAAAAAGAGACTTTAGTTTCTGGAAAATTATCAGGAAAAACATTCTGTATAACCGGATCATTAAGCCGGCCAAGAAAAGAAATAGCCCTTTCAATAAAATCTGAAGGAGGGAAAGTATTGTCTTCTGTATCTGGAAATTTAGACTATTTATTGGCAGGTGAATCTTCAGGATCAAAATTAGATAAAGCACAACGTCTTGGTGTTAAAATAATCTCTGAAAATGAATTATCTTCTTTAATTGGAGTAGAGATATTGAAAAATTTACCAGAAGAAAGACAGACAACACTTGGAGATTTTTAATCAGCCATACATTGATTCTGGGCCATTATCATTACTAACTTGATTTAAATTTACAGCCATCATATCACGTATCTGATTTTCAATTTTCTGAGCTTCTTCGAGAAGTGGCTCAGGATCAAGATGAATGGCCGGTAATAATCCATCTAAGCACTCAATTATTCTTGCTGCTGCTCTAGCATCTGGAAAAGGCTGTCCTTCAATTGGGCCACCACTTGATTCAGCAAGTATCGCTAAAGAATCCAAACCCCTTCTTCTACTTTCGCCCATCATAACACCCGTCATACCTCCAACTATTCCATGCTTCAATAGAGGTAGACCAATTTCTTCTAGAGTCTTAATCGCTACATCTGTAGAACCTATTCCTAGCATTGTTGTATCTTTATCATCATCATCTAGTATTGTATGGCCTTCTTTGTTATTTTTCGTAAATGAATCAATCATTATCGAAATTCCTGAACCAGATTCTTTTATCCAATCCATTAAACTTCTAGCCAGATTCATTTTTATTTGATTTTCAATTTGGACTTCTGAAACGATTAAAATTACTTTATCACACCTTTCTAAATTACAAATTGGCTCTCCAGCATAGAATCTTAGTGGAGGTAACGGCTTCCCTTCTTGAACTAAGCACATAGGAGGTAGTTTTGGATGATTCACACCTCCGACCAACCTTAATTCTAGTTTTTCGATTAAATAATGTGCTACTATGCTACTTACAAATCCAACTGAAGGAAAACAATTCACTACTAATGCTCCAGAGGGTGCAATTCCCTCATCAACTTCCACTACCGGCCTCTCTGTCATAATGTCCAGTGATACTAAATCACTGTTAACCGTTACCACCTCTGGGGCACCATGGAGACAGAGAGGATAAACTGGGGGCCGTCGAATGGTTATGAAATTCAAGACTACCAACTCTCACCATCATCATGGAATAGGTATGAAGAATGCCCTAGAAAATATTGGCTTTCTAGACAGGGTTTACCTAAGAAAATAGGAATGCCTATTGTCATCGGTAATGCGGTGCATAATTCTGTAGAAGAAATCTGTAATATTGACATTTCAGATAGGAATCCCTCAGAAAAAGATTGGCTTCCAAAACTATCTTCTGAAATTCTAAGTAATCATTGGCAATTACAAAAAGATATTTTTTTTGCAACATCAAGACGTTCTGGTTGGAAGAAGAAATCTTACACAAAAGCGAAAGAAGGTTTGGACAAGGCATTATTAATGCTTCTTAGTCAAGCAAAAATAACTGATATCGATCTTCCTGAAATTACAATAGGAATGTGGAATAAAGTTAGAGATATAATTCTAGCTAACGAAGGGACTTTAAATTCGGAATGTGGTAAATTAATGGGAAGATTGGATCTTTTGTTGAAGGATGTAGATGAACAGGATAATGAAATAGGATGGATAGTAGTAGATCTGAAAACAGGTAGACCACCAAAAGATAGCTTAAGTAAAACAGTAAATCGTCAATTACGATTTTATAGAGATTTATTAATACTAATTAATCCAAACCATCCTCCAATAAGAACCGAAGGATGGTACACATCCAATCAAACAATGCACGAAGCTACAGGATCATCGGTAACTGAAGATGCATTTGGTGCGTGGCAATCAATAGAATTAACTGAAAATCCATTTCAAGCTACTCCAAATGAATTTAGTTGTGGATTTTGTGAGTGGAAAGCTTGGTGTCCTAAGTGGCTTTTAGCAATACATGATGATACATTAAAGAGACATAAGACATTCAATGATGAAGTTGTTACTTTGATAAATTTTGATGAGGAAGTTGGCATGGCTTCATTCAAAATTATGGCACCTGACGGTATTGATGGTGAACTAAGAGATTCGGAGAAGAGTTTTGGTGCCTTCTTATCCAATCAACCTCTTGACCAACTAACAGAATTACAAAAAAATGGATATGAAGGCCCATTATTTCTTGGTAGTACAAGAATAGATGGAGAAATTAGACACATGGGAGATTGGTCAGAAATATTGCCTTGGAATCCACTGATAAAATCAATCAGATAGTGATTTTTCCAATTCTTCCCACCATAATTTAAATTTTTCAGGATAAGATTTCATTATTTCCCACAAAAGAAGTAAGGTAGCTCCAGCATCCGCATCCGCAGAATGAGCCCGTTCTAATGTAATTCCGAATTTTTGACACAGTGAACCTAACTTTTTACTTCCAAAATAGTCTATTTTAAATTCTCTAGCAAGTACTAATGTATCAATTATCGCATAAGGTTTAGGGGCCTCAATACCACATCTTAGATATTCCATCTCAAGAAAAGGCCAATCAAAAGTAAGAATATTATGACCCACTATTACAGAGTTTTCAACTAAATTACTAATCTCATTAATATGTTCAGAGAATTGTGGAATATTTTTAACATCTTTATCTGAAATACCATGGATTTCAGTAGTTTCTATTGGAATTTTCATATTTGGATTAACTAATGATTCGACATTAATATGATTCCCTTTTTCATCGCTACCTACAAATGCATATTGTACAATTCTATGCTTATTTGAGGCAAAACCAGTAGTCTCTAGGTCAAATCCGAGAACTTGAAAATTATCGAGCATACTGTATCTATTGTTACCGAATACGACGTTACAAATGAACTCTCTTAATTGAATGGAAATCTAATTTTTACCCAACATACATATGAGTATGAAGTTCGCCTCATGTATTGATGAAAGTCACTGGGACATCTTTGACAATGATAGTTACATCAATGTTGATTGTTACTTCACTTGCAGGCTGTAGTGGACTATCAAATCTTAACCCAAATGCAAAATTGACAGCAGATAGAGAGGAAATAAATGCTGGGGAATCTGTAAATTTTGATGCCCGATCTTCTACAACACCCGACCCTTCGATAATCGAAGAATATAGATGGGACTTCGATGATGGGGCAACAAAGATTTCAAAACAAGGTATTGCTACTCACCAGTTTAATAATCCTGGTTATTACTCCATCGAAGTCACTGTCGTAAATGATCAAGGGGGAGAGGATATTGCTTATGTTTCCTTATTCGTAAATTCCCCTCCAATTCTCAGTTTTGAATATTCTAATGTAATTAAAACAGGTGATTCAGTAATATTAGATGCTAGCGACTCTTCAGATCCTGAAGGAGGCATTGTTAGTTTTTCTTGGGATTTCGATATTACAGTAGATACGAATAATGATGGAGACCCTGCAAACGATATCGATTCATTGGAGAGTATAACTACTGAACTTATATTATCCGAATCCGGGAATCGTACAGGTTCAATTACTGTAACAGATGATAAAGGAGCTTCAAACACTTCAACTTGGACCGTAATGGTACTTTCACGTAACTTTAGAGTAGTTTGGGAACAGAAACATGTAGAGTTTGAATGGTCCGGTTATTTAGAACAAGGCCAATCATATCAAATAACTGACATTCCTCACCCTTCATCCAGGATGATTAGTGTTAATTCAACACTAATTCTTGCAAGAGACATATTGCCAATTATGTGGCCAGAAGATAATTTTACAATGGCTATCAGCGTTCCTTCGTCAGGTTGGAATATTTTCTCTACTACTTCACAAGATAATATTACACAGAATTCATCTGCCACTATTGTTAGAGACAATATGAATTCTTATCCTGAAACAGGATACACCATAACTGCCGATTCTTCTGATGAATTATTATACTCACTGCTTAATGAACCAGGTCAAAGATTTGGCCAAGGAGAGTGGATATGGACGATAACTGCTGACGATTGTCACCCAGATATACCGATAGACGAGATAGATCCAGATCAGGGAAATGACTGGCAATTAATTGTCGATTTTCTTTTATTAGTACCTAGGATAAGTGAAATAGGAATATAATAATTCAGCATTTAGAGTGCGAAGTGCTTTGAACTCAAGGTCAATGCCCACTACATGGTAAAGTCCATTGAGATAACCAAGGCATCTATCCGCGCACGTCTGATAATTGATGCAGAAGTAAAAATGAACGATCCAACTGATTATGATTTTTCCCCAAGAGCCAATATGAATGGTAATGTTTTACAAATACACAATGAAGGAGATGAAGAGTCTAATTCTACAATAGAGTTGGATGATGAACAAATGACGGTCTTGGAAAGAGATAGGTTCGTTGAACTAAGAGTCAAATTTTCCGTTCAAGGTATGCATGGAGTTCTGACTCATAAGACAAAAATTGTAAGAGACGGACCAAATTCGAAAAAATTAGCAGAACCTAGATGGAAAACTGTACTTCCTATAGTACTGTAATTTTTCATTTATCGCATAGGCGGAGAATATTGCACGCCACCTTCAGATATCAATGCATTCAAGGTACCCGATCTAGAAATCAAACACCCTGACATTGAATCTGAGCCACTATATCCATCATAACTTCCATCACAAAAAGCATCATCATAAGCCTCGCCGTAATTTCCAACCTCTTCTAGCACTGATTGCATCCATGTCTCTGGAAGTGGATTATTGGGAGTACCAAGTCCTAAATTTGAATTCAATAATCTATCTATTGTAGGTTTGCTAGTATCCGCATTCTGATAATTATCTGAGGTAATTCCCAATTCTTCTGCAGTTATCATTCCATACCACACCCATGAAACAACTTCATTCCATTCAGTATCATAGTCTCTAGTAACAGATGCTAAAGGCTCTTTAGATAGCAATTCAGGCATTATTGCCATTTCAAAATCCGCAGCTCCATCCTGTTCTATTCCCCATTTTGCTGCAACCAATGCTGACATATCTCCTGTAACAGCATCACAATTTTCATTAACAAAATCCCAACCCTCTTGCCAGGTGTTAACAGGTTGATAACTCATGTTATTTTCTTCGAAATAATCTGCAATATTTCCTGCAGAAGTACTTCCTATTGCAACACAAATACTTGCACCATCCAAGTCAAGTGCAGAAGTAGCATTAGGAAATTCATCAGTATTTACAAGAATACCTTGCCCATCATAGAAATTAACAGCACCAAAGTCTGCATTTAACTCTGTATCTCTACTAGTTGTCCAGGTAGTAGTACGAATTAGAACATCGACGCTACCATTGGCTAATAACTCAAATCTATTTACCCCTCCAGAATTAACATATTCAATATCATTTTCAGGATTAAGTCCAATAGCAGCCGCTATAGCTTTGCAATAAGAAATATCAAGACCAAATCGTTCACCAGTATCTGGATCACTATAGGCCATCCCATATTGACCATCCTTGACTCCACATTTCATATGCCCACGTTCCATTATCGTATCCAATGTACTATTTTCTAGTAAAGATATGTCATTAAGAAGTTCTGAAATTGTATCATTCAAAATTACAGCAAAATCTTGTAACTCCACAATATCAATAGCTAAAATTTGATTTTCTGCTTGTAAATTCTGATTTTCTGCTTGTAAATTCTGATTTTCTACTTCTAAATCTTGATTTGCTGAAGAAAGTGAAGATATTTGACTCTCTAGATTCGACTTGGCGCTTTCTAAAATTTCAATCTGAACTTCTAAAGCAGCTTTAGCATCCTGAAGAGAAATTATTTGAACTTCTAATTCGGTTATTGTTAATTCTAGGTTAGTAATATTCAGAGACAATTGACTAATTAATTCCGTATTTGTGTCATTCTGATTGTTTAGTAAAGTTATAGATCCTTCATACTCTGAAATTTGTAGAAGTAGGGTAGTAATTTCATTTTCCAGTCCATCTATCGTTAAATTTAATTGTTCAATATTTTCTTGTAATCCTTCCACGGTTAGATTTAATTTATTCATTAAATATTGATTATCTTGGATTTGAATCTCAAGTTGATTTATTTTATTTTCATCTTCCCCTGTACACCCACTTAAAGAAACTGAAAGGAGAATAACCGTCACAAAAATTGTAAGCCTTTTGTTCATAATCTAAATCAAACTTATGTTATATTTCTTTCTTTTCCCTGCTTTTTATATTTTAACCTAAAATATGGTATCTAATCTCATTCATCTAATGTCAGCATTAGGTAATAATAATCTGCTAATAATTCTGCCTCATATGAGCAATTGTTTAAACATACACCACTCAGATTATCTATATCTTGATATTCTTCTTCTGCAATATATTTCACATATTCGGATTGATTTAATGAAATAATATTGAAATTAGAATTTGTTTGAATATCAAATTCCATCACAATTGATGCAGTTTGATTTATTTGAATTATAATTATATCAGTTTTAGAAACATCTAGGCCTACAAAAGAGGTTCCATTAATAACTTCTTCATCATTTAGCTTTAACACAAGATCTATTTTCGCACATTTATCAAAAAAAGAATCATTTACTAACTCTACATCGTCAACAGTATCATATTTATGGGCACAATAACTAGCATCTATTTCTCCTGTTGTTGATTGAGTACAACCCGCCAATAATGTAGCAGTGATTAACCAGACAAACAAGATAGCAACGACTCTCATAATCAGTCATATCCAGTATAAGAATTAAACCTATCATTAGTTTTATTTCCTAAATAATATATATTATTAGGAAATAGTTTTAATAATAACATTTATTTAGGACATATTCCTAGCAATAGTGTGGCAACTAAAGAACAAATTGCACAGATTGTACAACTCAGAGGGACAGGGCACTCTTTGAAAGAGATTGCAGAAATTGTTGGAATGTCTAAATCTTCAGTTGCCTATCAACTTAAACTACTAAAGAAAAAATCATCAAAATCTAATCACTCTGATGTCTTTTCATCTGCACTCCTCGGAGGAGCGATTGGGGGAGCAGGTGGATTAGCATTAGCAATTCTCCTTCAAGAATTAAAAAAAGGTAAGTGAAATTATGAAAAATAAATATGAAACTATTGTAATTGATGCAGCTAATATTCTCCACAATGATACCGGAATTATAATGAAAAATGACAATGGAGAAAGACTTCCTCAAATCAGGCCAGAAAGGCTCAGAGATTGTATATTGTTTTGTGAAGAAAAGGGATGGAAAATAACCGCTTTTTTGAAACGTGGAACATATAAATATGCTACATCATTAAGCAAAACCAATGCTAAAACAATGGGTGATATTGACATACTAGATGATCTAATAGAACAAGATAAATTACATATAATTGCCAAAGATAAAGAGGATATTTATTGGATTGATTATGCAGTTTCTGAAAATGCTTTAATAATTACTCATGATAAATTTGGGGATGAGAAAAAGAATTATCAGAGTAGAGATTGGAGAGATATTGATGCCCGTACATTAAGAGATTTTGAATTTGTTAATGGTAAATTTATTCTTCCCAGTTTAAAGAAGAAAGAAGTAATAACAAAACAAGATAAAGAACAAATTACTCTTGATCAAATATTTGCCCTAATTCAAAAATTAAATTCCAATGTTGCAGAATTAGAAAGATATGTAAGGAAGAGAGAATTCACCAACCTTAAAAAATCAGAACGTAAACAAAAAACTAAGCAGCAACAAATAAAATCTGATCTTGAAATAGTTAATACTGTCGTTAATAGCCTCCTATCGTCTGGTAATGCAGTTGCAGCGTCTCATATTCAAGCCGAACTCGCTCGACCCATATTGGGTCTAGATGACAATTATAAAAATTGGAAAGCCGGATGGTCTGATGATTTACGTAAAGTATTAGGATACTCCAAAACGGGCGGATTCCCAAAATGGTTAATTTCTAATTCCAAGAAGAAAATCGTACAGCAAGGTAACAAACTATCTTATGCCTGAATAAATTAATGAATTAATTATTCAGACCCTGGAACTGTTAGATTTCCTGATAACATTAGTCCACCAATAATGATATGGAAAATTATTGTAATTGGGAATATCATATCAAAGTAACTAGGCTCATTAAGTATTGGAGAAGCTAAGAAAGCTGTACCCATTGCCATCATACTAGGAAGTACAAAACCCATCGCACCATCAGGTCGAGAAGATGAGAAAGCAACATATCCTATGATAATCATAGCTACTCCCCAAGTTACAGGAGACATTGCCCAAGCAGTAGAACCAGTATCGAAGAAGTTTTGCTGAGATTCATCTTGATCTGCTTCACTTGCCCATGTTTGTTTTGCATTTTCAGCATCTATGTCTGTATTTTCAGCATTAATTACATTGACGTTACTGCCCATACCTATGATGAACATAACTAAAGTTGCAATAATTAACATACTACCTACTGAAAGTAATTGTTTATTCATTCCATTTGCATTTGCCATCATTTCTGAATTTAGCAGGTAAAGTCCTCCTAACATTACCATTGTTCCCAGTGATGCGGCTATAAGTAAAGGCATCAGAGAATCGGCTTCATCTACTAGAGACTGTGTACCTCTAGTACCAATGTAATCTGCTGCTGGCCAGAGGATGAATGCTCCTAGCAAGAGTATTGGCCCCCCAATCAACATGTACGGCGTTAAGCTTGTGTCACTATCATTAGACATGAAAATAGGCTTTATTAAGAGTACTTAACATTTTATTAAATAAAATTGTTAAATAACGCTTTTAGATATAACATCAAATTAGCCGTTTTTTAAAATTTAATTATCTTTTTATGATAAATTTAAGCAAAAACTCATATTTAATCTTATTCTTTAATATCCAGTGAGCTATTTTGAATTTCCTAACTCTTTCGATCTATTTTTTGCTGCAAGTATAGCCTCAATGACAATTTTTGTATAGTCATTATTTGTAAGATGAGTTATTGCTGCATCTGTAGTTCCTCCTTTAGACGTTACTTCTTTGCGAAGTTCGGTTGGACTGAGTTCG
>MDSZ01121312.1_pt1 | contig 40091 bp, 33 predicted proteins | sample 811201 | NCBI WGS metagenome assembly MDSZ01 (sample SAMN05326647, study PRJNA326480) | marine metagenome | isolation source: seawater | place: Indian Ocean: North | collected 2010
CGCGTTTATAGATTTGGGTGGCTTAGATGGCCTACTCCATATAACTGATATTTCATGGTCAAGGGTTGTAAATCCAAAGGAGGCTCTGAATTTAGGTGAAGAGATTGAGGTAAAAGTATTAAGTTTTGATAAGGAAAAACTAAGAGTTTCCCTAGGTTTAAAACAAATCCAAAACGATCCATGGGAGGGTATTGAGGGCAAATATTCTGTTGGTGGAATTTATGAAGCAACAGTATCTAATTTAACTGATTATGGTTGTTTTGCAGAATTAGAGCAGGGCGTTGAAGGGCTAATTCATTTATCTGAACTAGATTGGACTAACAAAAACATCCATCCATCTAAAGTTGTTACCCTTGAGGAGAATATTAGAGTTATGATTCTTGAACTAGACAATGAAAAAAGAAGAATTTCGTTGGGTCTTAAGCAAACAAAACCTAACCCATGGCTAGAATTCGAGAATAAATATAACATCGGAGATAGTGTTGAAGGCATAATTAAATCAGTCACTGATTTTGGGGTCTTTGTAGGTCTCGAAGGTGATATTGATGGCTTAATTCACCTTTCAGACTTATCTGATAATGAAAGTCCTGAAGAAGATTTAAAGAATTACATTAAAGGAGATAAGCTTTCCTGTATCATATTCGGTATTGATGCAGAACGAGAAAGAATATCTCTAAAAATAAGTGACTAACAATACATTTAATAAATCTGATCTTTCTGAAAAAATATCTAGTTCATTAAACCTTAGTCCATCCATAACATCAGAATATTTAGCTCAATTGTGTGATGTACTATCATCATCTATTGCATTAAAAAAAAGAGCAGAGTTCAGAGATTTTGGCTCTTTTGTAAAAAAAACTATTAGGCCAAGAAAGTTTATAAATCCTAGAACTAAAGATATATCCTTTTTAGGTGAAACTCATACCATCCTATTCTCACCTTCAAACAACCTGCTCGATGATTGAAAAAAATATTATTGTTGCCTTAGATGATCCACTTGATTATCAAGATGTGCTTAAAGTTTTAGACCCAAAAAAATGTATTCTTAAAGTTGGAAGCATAATTTTTAATTATCATGGCAGAAAAATACTTGATGAAGTTGCAAATTATGGTTTTGAAATATTCTTTGACATTAAGTTTCATGACATTCCAAATACAGTAAGCAAATCTATTGAATCATTTAAAGATTATCCAATTAAGTTGCTGACAATTCATCTTTCTGGAGGATGTTCTATGATTAAATCAGCCCTAGATTCAAGTAAAAATATAAATGCAAAGTGTATAGGGGTGAGCATTCTCACAAGTCTTAATGAAGAGGAATCTAGGGAAATTTATAATCAAGAAATCGTAAAAACAGTTTCTTCAATGTTTGATTTGGCTAAAAAAACAGATATAGATGGCGTTGTATGCTCTCCCCATGAGTTGAAACTTGCAAGAGATCAACTTAAAAATAAAATTAAAATTACTCCGGGTATAAGATTATCAGACACATGTTCCGATGATCAGTCCAGAGTAATGAGCCCAAAAGAAGCAATTAATTTAGGCGCTACATATTTAGTAATTGGAAGACCAATTACATCTCATGCAGATAAAGCGTCTGCATTTGAGAAAATATATCAATCCATTTATGAAGAATAGATATCTTAAGGAACTTAATAATTTAAAAAAGCTTCCATTTTCAAGGTTATATAGTAAAAAATTTAGTCTTCCTAATTTAACTATTTCTAGTACTTATCAAAATTTTTCAAAAGAAGTATTTCAAGTTATGGATGACATTTATCAAGACTTAAAAATAGATCATCTAATTAGTGGATTACTTCAGGGTAAAGAGCTTAATCATACTGAAAAAAGAGCAGTACTTCATCATCGTTACAGAGACCTATCCCCAAAAAATAATGAGTTTGATGCAATAACTGCATCAAAAATTTTTTTAAAAAACATTAAAGAAAATTCATATAAAAATATTTTTGTCTTTGGAATAGGGGGCTCTTATGAGGGACCAAAATTATTGCATGAGTTTACTGAAACAAAAGAAAATTTATTTTTTATTACCGGATCAGATAAAGATGAATTCCTGAGCATAGTAAAGCCAAAACTTAAAGAAAAAAATTTGTATGTTTTTATAAGTAAATCCTTTTCGACAGATGAAGTGCTTTTTTCTTATTCATGCCTACCTAAAAATATAGTTAAGAAGAATTTATTTGCTATTACAGCGAACAAGAAAAGGGCAATTGAGCTTGGTTTTTTTAAAAAAAACATTATAGATTTTCCAGAAAGTGTTGGAGGACGTTTTTCAATCTGGTCACAGATTAATTCCCCAGTTCTTTTGCCAAATGAATGTAGAAACTTTCTTAAAGGAGCTGCAGGTATAGATGATAATGTTCAGAAAGAATCAACTTTAAAGATAGCTCTCAAAAACCTTGTTTTTTATGATGTTTGGTCTAGTAACTTCATGAATAAAAAAAATAGGGTCATTCTTTCTTATAATTGGAAGCTAAGATCAATCACAAATTACCTTCAGCAACTAGAAATGGAATCTCTTGGCAAACCAAAAAATCCTGCATCAATATTTAGTAACACAGGACAAACTATTTATGGTGGGTTTGGCCCTAGAGCGCAGCATTCTTATTTTCAGCTTTTACATCAAGGCACTTCTAAAACCTTAACTGATTTTATTGTCAGCTTAAGCAGCCATTCGCCGTTGTTAAATTCTCAAGCTGAGGGACAATTCAAGTTACTATCTGGAAAGATTAGATTTAAGAAAGGAATGGATGCTACCAATAGCAATATTGGCGGTAATTTTTTCTTATTAGATAAGTTAGATCTTTTTTCATTAGGTGCTCTTATCGCGTTTTGGGAATATAGGGTCATTATTACCGCTGCTATGCTTCAAATTAATCCTTTTGACCAATTTGGTGTAAATGCTGGCAAAAGAGTTGCTAAGAAAATTTTAAATAAATAACTTTAAATAATTATTTAATGATCAAAGATCTATCCCATGTCCCCAATAAACCAGGAGTGTACCAGTTTTTTGATAAATCCAAGATCATTTATATTGGTAAAGCAAAAAACTTAAATAAAAGAGTCAGATCTTATTTCACTCCAGCAATTAAGGACAGAAAAACCGAGCAAATTAAAAAGCAAGCTATTAGAGTAGAAACATTTGCAACATACTCAGAAACTGAAGCTCTAATATTAGAACAACAACTAATAAAAGAATATAAACCAAAGTTTAATATTCTTTTAAGAGATGATAAGACCTATCCATTTATCTATTTTTTAGGTTCTCATGATTTTCCTTCCATTCATTTAAAAAGAAGTAAACAGGCAACTGATGAAAATTTCTATGGACCTTATACGAATGCAAAATTAGTTCGTGATCAGATTAAAGAATTACAAAAAATTTTTAGATTACGTAATTGTTCGAATAGTACCTTTAGTAATCGATCAAGACCATGCATTGAGTATCAAATGAAGCGCTGCAGTGCACCATGTGTTAATTTAATAAGCAAGTCTGATTATGCTGAGGATATTTCTGCAGCACAACGATATTTAACCAACGAAAAAAAACATATAAAAAAAGTCCTTAAAGATAAAATGCAACGGCATTCAGAGTTACTTCAGTTTGAGGAGGCCGAAAGATACAAGAAAAGACTTGATAGTATTATTTCGCTCGAAGATGAGTCGTCCATTAATATTAACCCAGTTGATATTGATATTTGGCATGGTTCTTTTGAGCAAAAGACTGGTCTTGCTAAGATATCAGTAAGAGACGGAAGAGTAAGATCTACTAAAACCTATTTAATTGATTCTGATGCATCCTCAGAAATTGATAATGTTTTCAGACGTGCAATTTTTCATAATTATTTACACAAAAGTCAGATTCCAAGCAAGATACTTATTGCTAATAAGATTGCAGAAAGAAAACTACTTCAAGAAGCACTTGAAAAGATATTTAACAAGAAAGTTAATATTTATGTGCGAGCACCTAAAGGTAGTAAAAGTTTTCTAGATTTAGCAAAGCTAAACTCAAAACAAATACTTATAAATTCTGAAAACAAAGAACCTCCTATGAAATTAGCATTTGATGAATTAATTCAAAAATTCAAGCTAAATATAGTAAATCCATCACTTGATTGTATTGATATCAGCCATCATTCTGGTAGTCATCCAAAAGCTGGTATCGTGAGATTTAATATTAATGGCCCTGATAAAAAGTTTTATCGTGCTTATAATCTTCCCAAGGAACTGGGTGGCAATGACCCAGGATCAATAGCATTTGCAATTGATAAAAGGCTAGAGAAAAAGAATGAAAACCCAAGTATATTTCTTGTTGATGGTGGAAAAATTCAATTAAATGCGCTTAGCTCAAAGATTAAAAATAAAGATATTCTGCTATTAGCTATTGAGAAGGGGTCTCAAAGAAAAGTTCTAACTGAGAATGTTTACTCTATTAATGGCCAAGAGTCTATTGATGTAAACTCAAGATTATTTAAACTCCTTATTAAAGCAAGAGATGAGGCTCACAGATTCGCTATTAAAGAAAACAGACGCTCAAAGACTAAAAGTGTAAAGTACTCAGTGCTTGATAATATTGATGGCATTGGCACAAAAAGGAAATCAATACTTATGAAGCATTATGGAACTATAATCAGCATTAAAAACGCAACTTATAATGATCTAATAAAAATAGACGGTATTACTTCAAAGTTAGCAAACAATATTATTAATTATTTTAGACAGTGAAAAATTTCATTCTTATCCTCACAGCATCAAGAATAATAGTAGGTCCTTTTATATTAGTATTTACTTTTTTCGAACAATATCTAATCTGTTTATTCATTTTTGTTTTTGCAGCTCTAAGCGACTTCTTGGATGGGTATCTTGCTAGGAAATTTAATGCTGAATCAGAGCTAGGCGCCATACTTGACCCAATAGGAGATAAAATTCTACTCATATTTGCGATGTTTTCTGTAACTCTGACGCAGAATGATTTTTTTACAATATTCTGTATTTCTATAATTATCTCAAGAGAGATCTGGGTAAGTGCACTTAGAGAAATTCAAGACAAAAAAGCATCCAATAGTTTGACAGTCTCAAATTTAGCAAAGATTAAAACATCTTCTCAATTTTTTTATATAGCAATATTTTTTGTAGGTAATGCATTTGATAATCAGCTTATAATATTTTTATCATTGTTTTTTCTTTTTATAGCTCTTATCTTGACCGTTAAGACTGGACTTGACTATACATTGAAATTTTTTATGGATATAAAAAAAAGTAAACTTTAATTAAAATGAAACAATCTTCAAGAATACCATTTAATAGATCATATATTGATCAGAATGACCATAAGTTAGTGCTTGATATGTTAAAAAATTCGCCACTAGAAGGAGGCGGAGAATTTAATCACAAATGCGAAAGTTTTATTGAGAAGAAATTTAAAATCCCTAAGTGCCTAACTACTGCCTCATGTACCGCAGCACTTGAAATGATGCCTTTAGTCTTAGATCTTAAGGCAGGCGATGAAATAATTATGCCGAGCTATACATTTGTTACTTCTGCAAGTTCCTTTGTACTCAGGGGATGTGTGCCAGTCTTTGTTGATATTAAACTGGATGATTTGAACATCGATGAAAGCAAGATTGAAGCAGCGATAACGTCTCGAACTAAAGCCATATTAATGATGCATTATGGTGGAGTAGCATGTAATTTCTCTTCAATTAAGAAAATAGCTAAGAAACATGGATTAATTATTTTAGAAGATGCTGCACAAGCGATTGGATCAAAATATCGCGATAAATTTCTTGGATCTTTGGGAGATTTAGCCTCTTATTCTTTTCATGGGACAAAAAATATAACTTGTGGAGAAGGAGGAGCTTATTTAATTAATAAGATCTCTTTACTAAAAAAATCTCTTAAAGTTTATGAAAAAGGCACAAATCGGTATGATTTTCTCAGAAGCAAAGTAAACAAATATACTTGGGTAGAGCTTGGTTCATCAAATATATTGAGTAATTTTGCTTCATCTTTATTGTTTAGTCAGCTAAAAAAGTCAGTGTTTATAACCAATGATCGAATTAAGACTTGGAATAAGTACTTTTCTTATCTATCAAAACATCACTTTAATAACAACCTCTTTAGGCTATCAAATGTTCCTAATTATGCATCTCATAACGCTCATTTATTTTTCATGATTTTTTATAGCAAGAAAGTTATGAATACATTCAGAGAAAAAATGCAAAATAGGGGTATTCAATGTTCGCCACATTATACGCCTTTGCATTTATCTCCATTTGGGAAGCAAAATTCAAAAGTGATTGGAGAATTAAAAAATACAAAACTAGCCACAGAGAACCTCATTAGATTGCCTATTTGGCCAGGAATAAATTCTGACCTTGTTATAAGTTCAATTAATGATGTGTTCGAAGAGCTATGAATTTAATAATTATTCAGGCGCGACTTGGGTCTACTAGACTCCCAAAAAAGATTTTAAAAAAGCTTGGTAATATTTCAATTCTTGAGCATGTGGTTCAGAGAGCATTAAGATCAAAAATTGCGGATAAAATAATTTTAGCCATTCCTGATGATTTAGATGCGTTAATGATTGAGGATTGCGTAAGGCCTTATCCGATATCTATCTTCAAAGGTTCAGAAAATGATGTTTTGAGCCGTTATTATTTCGCTACAAAAAAGTTTAATGGAAAAAATATATGCAGGATAACTTCTGATTGTCCACTGATAGACCCTTTAATTATTGATGCAGTTTTTAAAAAATATTTTGAATTAGGCGCTGATTGTTATCTTGCAAATACTTGCCCGCCTGATGAGGCATCTTTTCCGGATGGCATGGACGTAGAAATCTTTCCTTTATCTTTTTTAAATCAAGCCTTTCATGAGGAAAAGGATCAAAACAGAAAAGAACACGTAACATTCCAATTTTGGCAAGATGAAAAATATAAATCTTTCATGTACAAATCAAAAACTAACTATCCTGATTACCGTTTGACGGTAGATTATCCGGAAGATCTTGCAAATCTGAATCTCCTTGCTTCCAAATATTGTCCAAATGGCGAAGAAATGACTCTTGATCAAATTAATGAAGCTATAATGAACGAAAAAATAGACGTGTTATTCGCGGATAAGAAAAAAAGGAATTTAGGCTGGAAATAATGAAACTTGAAAAAAAAATATCTGACTTACATACAATTGGTGAAGACCAGCCAATTTTTACTATAGCTGAAATTGGTTTAAATCATAACAATGACATAAAAATTGCGAAAAAAATGATTGATGTGGCAAAAAACAGTGGTTTTTCATCCGTGAAATTTCAAAACTTTTCAACAGATGATGTTTATGTTGGAGATGGAAAATCAGGCAAATATCAATTATTAGGTAAGGAAATTGATATTTACAATCTTCATAAGGATCTTGAAATATCTTTTGAAATGCTTACTGAATGTAAAAAATACTCTGAATCTAAGGGAATGGATTTTTTTTCAGCGCCGATTGGCATGAAGCCACTTCAATCTCTTATTGATTTAAATGTAAATCTAATAAAGATTTCCTCTTACGAAATTTCTGATATTCCCTTTGTAACCAGTGTAGCTGAGACCAAGATACCTGTAATAATGTCAACCGGTGCAGCGACACTTGCCGAGGTTGATAGCGCAATAAATGTAATATCAAAATTCCATGAAAATATTTCTTTGATGCATTGCATTACCAAGTATCCTGCTGAGTTTAATGAGGCGAATCTGAATGCAATGAGAACACTTAAAGCTACTTTTGGATTGCCAGTAGGTTTTTCAAATAATGGTTTCAGAAATCATCAAGGAAAGATAGATTATTTAGAAGTTCCAACTGCTGCTGCAAAGCTTGGCTGTGATTTATATGAGGTACATATAACTTTAGATAGGTCAATGGATGGAGTCGATCAGGGTTTTTCTTGTGAACCAGGCGAATTAGAAGAAATGATATCTAGCATGAAATCAGTTAGATCTAAATTGTTAGATGACGAATCATATTCTGAGGTCAATGACATATTTTTAGGAAGTGGAAAAATAGAGTGCTCAGATTGCGAGCGATACGTAAGAGACTTTGCTTATAAATCAATTTATGCAATCAGGGATATTAAAAAGGGGGAGAAGATTTCCCAAGAAAACATTAGGTGTCTTAGGCCTGGCGAGCATGTAAGAGGCTTAGAACCAAAATTTTATAACCTATTAATAAGTGAAGCTAAAGCAAGTCACAATATAAAAGCTTTTCAACCAATTGAATGGAAGACAGTATTGTACTGATAATTTATGAATTATCTATTTGTAGCTCTTTCATCAAATGAAAATGAGTTAGGAACAGGACATTTTGTAAGAACGAGGAAATTGTTTGATACGTTTTCAGAAAAAAATCTTAATAATTCTTATTTTCTATCTAATGTGAATCAAGGAATTAAGCTTTCCAATAATAAAGTTTTTTTTGAACAAAACCTTACCTCAAAATTATTAGAAAAGTATTTAACTAATCTTGAAATTGATGTCATGTTTGTTGATGCATTGGATGAGTTCTTCAAAGTTTATAGTTTTGCTAAAAGGAAAGGAATTATTATTTATGCAATGGATATTATGAAAAAAGATTTTTTACCAGATGTAATATTCTCCCCATCAATATATTCAAATAATTCTTTTAAGAAAGGAATTCCATATACATTAATAAATACAGATCAAGATCCGATTCATTATGAAAAGAAAAATATGAATCAGATCTTTGTTTGTTTTGGAGGCTTTGATAAATCAAAGCATTACAAACTCATCAAGAAAATTTCTAAAAAATTTCAAAATAAAGACATTAAATTTGTAGCCGATTCTATTTCTAACAAAGAAAAAATTGATTCCCTTGGATTAAGAAACGTTGATACTTTTTTTAAACCTTCTAATTTCTACGAAATGCTGAATAACTCTTATCTTGCAATAATATCTGGAGGAGTGCTTCTTCAAGAGACTATATATTTAGGGGTTCCAGCATGGGTAAAACCTCAGTATGTCCATCAGAAGAATCTTGCAAAACATTATTTTCAAAACAAACTAATTCTTGGTTATGAATTGATTAAAAAAAATAAACTTAACTTATTAAAAATCTCAAATATTTCTAATGATGAATATAAGCAAACTTCAATTCTAGCTAGATCATCATCGGATGGACTTGGATTAAAGAGAGTTTTGGATTCAATCGAAGTTTTTAAGAGGCTTGAATGGGATTCTAAATTTTTTGGGTTTGAAATAGGATCAATTGTCTCAACAAGACTAACAAAAAACATTCTTAATAAACTAAAAAATGATAAAAATTTTTTGGAATCAAAATTAACTTACTTACTGTTAGATAAAAAAGATATAACTTCCATAAATGTTGCTAAGAAATATGGATTTTATCAGGTAGATGAAAGAGTTACATTTTCTGCAAATCTGCTAGAGCTAAACCTCAAAAACAAAATTAATAGAGAATTCAACTTTAAGCTAGCAGATAATGATGATGCACAAGATTTATATGATTTATCTAGTTCAATTGAGTGGAATACTAGATATTATAATGATGATAGATTTCCAAAATCTAAACTAAAAATTTTTTATGGTGACTGGATAAAGAAATCAATTAAGGGCGGGTATGATAGTCAAGTTTACTTAATCAGAGAGGAGAAAAGTCATCAACTTGCTGGGTTCATAAGTATAAGGACAGATAGCCCAAATGATTGCTCTATCGGCCTTATAGGTGTAAATCCAAAATTTAGGGGTAAAAGTCTGGGTAAGACCCTTATAATATCCTCATTTAATGAAATGATTAGGATGGGTTATTCTTCTTTTCATGTTGTTACTCAAAATAAGAATAAGGTAGCTAAAAGATTATATTTATCTATAGGTATGAGACTTTCAAATGATCAATTGTGGATGCATAAATGGAATTAAATCTAAGTGAAAAAAAAGTATTAATTACTGGTAGTTCAGGACAGATTGGCACAGCAATTTCGAACCATTTTTTAAATGAAGGAGCTGAAGTTTATGGGTTTGATTTGAATAAAAGCACGATTACAAATAAATCATTTCATCAGATCATCGGAGATGTTACAAATGAAAATGATATTGATAAGGTTTTTCAGAATATCAACTATGATATTTTAATAAATAATTCTGGAATTAGTATCTTTTCTAATTTTCTTGAAAGAACTAATACTGAATTAGACTCTGTATTCTCAGTGAATTTAAAGTCTGTTATCAAGATGATTATCAAGTTTTCTAAATTATCGTCACATGCAACCTCAATTGTAAATATAGCTTCTTTGTATGGACTCATATCACCTGATCCAAGAATTTATACAGATTGTGAAAGAAATAGTCCCGAGATTTATGGAGCTACTAAAGCAGGAATAATTCAAATAACAAAATACTATGCCGTACATTTGGCAAGTAAGGGTATAAGAGTTAACTCAATATCACCTGGCGGCATTCTTAACGAAAGTGATCCACAAGGAAAAGATTTTATTGAAAATTATTCATATAGAACTCCATTGAGTAGAATGGGAAGAGTTGATGAAATTGCAGCTAGTGTTATTTTTTTATCTTCAGAAAGAGCCTCATATATTAATGGTCATAATCTTGTAATTGATGGAGGATTTTCAGTATGGTGAAATATAAGGACTTAAATAGCGAAACCTCTGAACTTATACCAGGCTTTTCTCAGCTTCTGTCCAAAAGAGTTGATCAGTTTTCAAAAGAGTTCTGGCCTTCACATTATTCTAAGGCTAAAGGAACTTACATCTGGGATATGAATGAAAAAAAATATCTAGATTTTTCATTTAGTGGAATCGGTGCAAATGTTCTTGGATACTCTGATCCAGATATAGATAAGGCTGTCATAAAATCTGTAAAGATGGGCACTTCAAGCTCTATAAATCCAATTGATGAATTAGAATTTGCCAAAGCAATGACGAAATTACACCCTTGGTCAGATATGGTTAGAACGTCTAGATCAGGAGGTGAGGCAGTATCTATAGCAATAAGGTTAGCTAGAACTTACACAAATAAATCAAAGATTTTATTTTGCGGATATCATGGTTGGTCTGATTGGTATTTAGCAGCTAACCTAGCTTCAAAAAGCAATCTTGATAATCATCTTTTGCCATCTTTAACATCTAGGGGAGTTCCAAAAGAGCTTGCAAATACAGCCTTTCCGTTTAATTTTAATGATCTATCTCAATTTAAAAAGCTGTTTAAAGAAAATTTAGATGATCTTGCTGGGGTCATTATGGAGCCAGCAAGATCTGAGCTACCAGATCAAGAATTCTTATCGTCTATCAGAGAAAGTTGCACTGAGCACAACATACCCTTTATTTTTGATGAGATTTCTTCTGGATTTAGGTTATGTAATGGCGGCGCTCACTTAAAAATAGGAGTTGAACCTGATATAGCAGTATTTGCAAAAGCTCTTGGTAATGGCTACCCAATTAGTGCAATCATTGGAAAGAAAGAGTTTATGTCTTCCGCAGAAGATTCATTTATAAGTAGTACAAATTGGACTGAAAGAATAGGTCCTGTTGCTGGCATTGCATTAATAAAAAAATTCGTTTCAAAAGATGTAAGTGTGAAACTTTGTAAATTTGGAAAAGATATGCAGTCATTTTGGCATGATATGAATAAAGAATATGACCTTAATTTAAACATTTCAGGAATATATCCCTTGAGTTCATTTTCTTTTCTAGATGATAACGATCTTAAAAAGACTTTCTTTATTGAATATATGCTTAAACAAAATATTCTTGCATGTAATAGATATTATCCTAACTATGCTCAGACTAAAAAAGATCAGGATATTTACTTTAAGTCTGCTGACAAAGCATTTAGGCTGATAAATAAATATGACAAGTCTGGGAAATTAGCGAATAAAATCGATGGATCCATTTCAAAAAGTGGCTTTAAAAGATATGCATAATATGGCTGGATGGCAGAGTGGTTATGCAGCGGCCTGCAAAGCCGTTAACGCCGGTTCGATTCCGGCTTCAGCCTCCATTCTCATATGAGAATCGGGATTATTGGCACAGGATATGTTGGTCTTGTAACAGGGCTATGCTTTGCAGAATTAGGCCATAAAGTCACTTTTGTGGATATTGACAATAAAAAAATCAGTGGCTTAAGAAAAGGTAAAATTGATTTTTATGAGCCTAATCTCAATAAGCTTATAAATAAGAGCCTGAAAAAGGAAAACATCTCTTTTACATCGAAATATGATGTTCTCAGCAATTCAAGAATAGTATTTATTTGTGTGGGAACACCATCTAGAAAAGATGGAACTGTTGAAACAAGATACTTTGATCAAGCATTTAAGAGAACTTTAAAACTTTCTTCCAAGGATAATCTAACAATTGTTATTAAATCCACAGTACCAATAGGTACGTTTCAAAAGTACGAAAAACTTCTACTTGCATCTAATAAATCAAAATTAAGCTTAGTGTCCAATCCTGAATTCTTGCGAGAGGGCTCAAGTATTTATGATTTTTTTAACCCTGATAGGGTGATAATTGGTGCGAGGAATCAAAAGGATAAGAAATTATTAAAAGGTTTGTACACTAAAAACTTTTCTTCAAAAACAAAAATTTATTTAGTTTCTCCTGAGTCCGCAGAAATTATTAAATATGCTTCAAATGTGTTTCTTGGAATGAAGGTTTCATACATCAATGAGTTATCGAGAGTATCTGAAATTGCTGGAGCTAATATTGATGAAGTCAGTAGTGGAATTGGAGCTGATAAAAGAATTGGTGAGAGATTTCTTAGAGCAGGCATTGGTTATGGAGGATCATGTTTTCCTAAAGATATTGATGGATTTATCGCTTATAAAAAAGAAAAAAAATTAGCAAGTGGATTTGCAGAGGTTACTAAGAAAATAAATGAACAGCAATATAAATATTTTCTTAGCAAACTTTTTTCTCGTTTTGGATCAAGCCTTAAAACAAAATCAATTTGTTTTTGGGGCACATCTTTTAAACCTAATACTAGTGATATGAGAAATTCAGTATCAATTAAGATCATTAAAAAAATTCTACCCAAAGTTAAGCAGGTTTTTATTCATGATCCAATATGCACTAAAGACGAAATTTTATGTGAATTTAGGTCTAACAGAAAAAAAATTAATTTAATAAAAGATAAATATGAGTGTTTAATTAACTCAGATATCCTTATAATTTGTACGGAGTGGGGAGAGTATTCAGAAATAGATTACAAAAAACTTACTTCAAAAATAATTTTTGATGGAAGAAATATTCTTGATCCTAAGAAATTAGCAGATCACAGTGTAGAATACCACGCTATTGGAATGTAAGGCCCGGGTGGTGGAATTGGTAGACACAAGGGATTTAAAATCCCTCGAAGGCAACTTCGTGCCGGTTCAAGTCCGGCTCCGGGCACCAGATGATATATGAGTAATAGCAATAATTTGAAAAAAAAAATATGTGTAGTAGGCCTTGGATATGTAGGCTTCCCATTGCTATTTGAGTTGTCGAAAAGTTTTAATGTGCTTGGATTTGATATCAACCAAGATCGTATTGATGAACTAAAAAGAGGAATTGATAAAACTAACGAAATCAATTTAAAAAGACACAGCCTAAGTTCAATTAAATTGTCTTCATCAACAAGATCGCTAAACACATCAAACTTTTATATAGTTACAGTTCCCACACCTATTAATAGACATAAGCAACCTGACCTAGAACCTCTAAGAAACGCTTCTCGTATAGTTGGGAGATCACTAAATAAAGGTGATATTGTTGTATTTGAGTCAACAGTATTCCCTGGAGCTACTGAAGAATTTTGTGTGCCTATTCTAGAAAATGAATCTGGATTAGAACTCAACAAAGACTTTTCAGTCGGATACTCTCCTGAAAGGATTAATCCTGGTGATAAAGAACATACAATTAGGAACATAAAGAAACTGGTATCTGGGTCAAATAAAAGTGCTTTGAAAGAAATTAAGGATGTATACTCAAAAATAATTGATGCTGGGGTAATCCCTACAAAGACTATTAAGGTAGCTGAGGCAGCAAAAGTTATTGAAAATACTCAAAGAGATATCAACATTGCCTTAATTAATGAGCTATCTCAAATATTTGATAAGCTTAACATCAATACCAAACAAGTCCTTGAAGCGGCATCAACGAAATGGAATTTTCTTGATTTTGAACCTGGACTAGTTGGAGGACATTGCATTGGAGTTGATCCATATTATCTTACCCATAAAGCACAAGAAGTAGGGCATCATCCAGAAATTATTCTTGCAGGAAGAAGAATAAATGACAAAATGCCTGAATTCATTGTTGAAAAATTGTTACAAGGGATGGTAGAGAAATCAATTAACATTCCTCAATCAAAGGTTCTTATTTTGGGTTACACATTCAAGCCAAATTGCCCAGATATCAGAAATACAAAAGTAAGGGAATTAGTCTCATCCTTAAAAAAATACGTAAAAGATATATGTATTTATGATCCATGGATTCAGAAAAAAGATATAAAGACTTCAGACGTAAAATTTCTAACTAAATTAGACAATAAGTATGATGCAATAATTATTTGTGTGCCCCATCAAGAGTTTTTAGATTTGGGTATTAAGAGAATTAGATCATTCAGAAAAACTAATGCCTTAATTTTTGATGTAAAGTCGGTTTTTCCTGAAGAATTCGTTGATTTAAGTCTTTAAAAATGTCGTTAGAAATTAATAAAGATTACAAAAAGAAATGGCTTATAACTGGAGTTGCAGGTTTTATAGGAAGCAATTTGCTAGAAGAATTACTCCTAAGAGACCAAACAGTATTTGGCATTGACAACTTTTCAACTGGCTCTCAAGACAATCTAGATTTTGTAAAAAATGCAGTTGGTAAAAAACGATATTCAAATTTCACATTTGTTCAAGGAGATATTTGTAATTATGATGTTTGTATTGATTTAATTTCAAATGTTGATCATGTTTTGCATCAAGCAGCTCTGGGTTCTGTCCCAAGAAGCATAAAAGATCCCCTTAATTCAAATAAATCTAATATTACAGGATTTCTCAACATGCTTTATGCTTCAAAACAGGGTGGAGTTGAGTCATTTGTTTATGCAGCAAGCAGTTCAACGTATGGCGATCATCCAGATTTACCTAAGAAAGAAGAAAAGATTGGTAATCCATTAAGTCCATATGCAGTAACAAAGCTCGTAAACGAAATATATGCAAGTGTTTTTTCAATTACATATTCTTTTCATTCAATTGGACTTAGATATTTTAATGTATACGGGAAGTATCAGAGCAAGAATAGTTCTTATGCTGCAGTTATTCCCAAGTGGATAAATTTATTAACTAACAATGAGACTATAAGGATTTTTGGAGACGGCAATCACTCTAGAGACTTCACTCATGTTGATAATGTCGTGTCGGCTAATCTTTTGGCTTCACTTATTAAGCCTGTATCAGCTGAAGTATATAATATTGCTTGTGGAGATCGAACTTCATTAATAGAGCTTCAAAAAATTATACAAACCCATCTAGCGACAACTCTCAAGGGATATACAGCCATAGAACCACAATTTGAGAGACCTAGAGAAGGTGATGTTACTCATTCACATGCTGATATTTCGAAGGCTACAAAAGAACTTAACTATCTTCCTATTGTAAAAATTAATGAAGGTTTGCCGATGACAATTGATTGGTTTATTGACAATAGTTAATGTTATTAAAAAACTCATCAATTTACTTGGTTTCTAACATAGCCGCTGGGATAATTCCTTTTCTAGTTATTCCAATTCTGACCTCAAGACTCACTATTGAGGAATATGGTCAGATTGGAATTTTCCAGGTGTTAATAACTATATTTCTTACCTTAACTGGTGCCACTATTATCGGCTCAAGTGAAAGAAAATATTTTGATAAAGATTCAGATTTAATTTTAGATCGATATATTGGCGTGTGTGTAAAAATATCTTTCATACTGCTTTGCTTTTTTGGTTTAATTTCAATTCTTTTTAAGAGCCAACTAATCTACATTACAGATCTTTATATTTATTGGATTTTAGCTGCTTTATTATCTGCTTTCATGTTGAATGTTACCCAAATTAGATTAGGACAATGGCAAGTCAGGAATGTAGCACTAAAGTATGGATTGCTCCAGGTATCTCAGGTCGCATTTATATCTTTTGGGACAGTTTTTCTTTTATTAATTCTTAGCTATGGTCCTGAAGCAAGAGTTATTTCACAAATATTGGTATCTTTTATTTTCATGGTTTTTTCAATTTTTTCTCTTAGGGGTTCAAATCTATTTTCACTAAAAGCTAATCAGAAAAATAAACTCTTTTATTCGGAATCAATAAGATTTGGCCTTCCCCTTGTTCCTCATGCGGTATGTATTCTTATTTTATCTGTTTTTGATAGGTTTTATATTTCTAAAAGTCTAGGAATGGAGAGTGTTGGAATTTATGTGTTAGCTGTACAAGTTGCAATGCTAGTTTCAGTATTTTTTGATTCTGTTAATAAAGCATTTGTTCCTTGGTTATTTGAAATGCTATCTTTAAATGAATTACCCACTAAGATCAGGCTTGTAAAGTTTACTTATATTTGGTTTTTTTTGATATCGCTTTTAATACCAATCCCTTTTCTATTGGGACCCTGGATAATAGAGCAAATTGCAACTAATGAATATTCTTTTGCTGGAGAGATCATAGGATGGATTTGTTTAGGTCATTTATTTGGTGGGATGTATGCAATGGTAACGAACTATATTATCTTTTCTAAAAAGACGATTTATACTACTTACATCGCATTTGTAATTGGCTCATTAAATATAATTTTGATGGTATTTCTCATATCAATTTATGGATTAATTGGTGCCGGATATGCCTTCTCGATATCTATGTTTTTGAGATTTCTATTAACTTGGTACTTTTCAAATCTTGCTTTACCAATGCCATGGAGACTTAAATAATTTGTATTTTTTATGTTACCTAATTTAAATATTAATAGACTTGTAGTTTTCTTATAAAATACATAATAAATTTAACTTTATGGAAGACTACAGTATTTACAAAGATGATTTCAGCATTAAGCGTTCTGTAAGAATTTTAAAAAAATTTGGCTTTTGTATATTTAAAAATTTTTATTTAGATGATGAAATATCTTTTCTTGAAAAGTCCTTCCAAGAACTAAATACTGATATTAAAGATGCAAAGTCTTCAGAAGTGCTTGAATTATCTTATCAGAGAAAATCCTACGACGATCTTGCTTCTTCTAATAAATCTATAGCTGATATCAGAGGAGAGCAGAATGAATATGATAATAATTTCGTTGACGTCTTCAATCCTGAGTACTGGTTAAAAAATAAATATCCTCAGGCTCTTAACTTATGCAGTAGATTAAAAGATAAAAAGTTTGAATCTATAACTCAAAATTTTTCAGAAAAATTAGAAGCTAGAAACTCTAACATTTATTTTCATAATGGTGTTACTAACCCAAGGATTCATCATATTGATTCTCTCAAGCCTTACTTTAAGGCCTTTTTAGCTATTTCTGATCAAACAAGTTATGATTGCGGTCCATTTTCTGTTGTACCAGGCAGTCATAACAAAAAACTTAGAAATTATTTAATGTGCCAATTCAATTCAAAGATTCTTATGAAGACTGGAAGCGCTTGTTCCGATGCGATTTTTTATAGAAAAAATTCACTATATCCATTACTACTTTCTAGAGGAGATATTGGATTTTGTAATCAAACTATTGTTCATGGTGCCATGCCATCTGCACATAATGGGAGGAGAGTGACATATGTTCAGACTTTTGCAGAGACTAGCTAATTCACTTAAAAAGAGATTATTTAATCTAAGTTTAAGAGATAATTTTAATTTCCTTTCCCAAGACAGGCAGAGGCATTTTGAATTTAATAAAATTTTAAAAAACAACTATCCTCTCAATATCAAGATGGAATTAATTGCCAACTATGCTATACCCGAGAGCCTTTTGTCTTCTTTAATGCCTAATGATCTTATCTTGTCTGGTGGTGTTGAATTTCACATTGAATTTGAAGAAGAACTCAATAAATTAAAAAATTTGGAATTCCATTTTTTTGAAGTTGATCCAAGATCTATGAGTTGGTTTAAACACAAATTTAAACACAACAATAACTTCAAGTTAAATGAATTTGGATTAGCAGACAAAAATGGTAATTTTGATATATATGGTGATCCAAATGCTTCATGGTCCTCATCAATCTCAGAGGAGATTACAACAAAAAACCCATTAAATTGGCAGAAAATTGGTGTAGCCAAAACAGTTAAACTTTCGGATTATTGCAAAACAAATAATATCGATAGTATTGCCCTCTTAAAACTAGATATTGAGGGCTATGCTTCCAAGGTCATTCAAGATATATGGATGAATGATATTCTTCCAAAGTGTATTGTTTTTGAATTAGAGAGGGCTGTAAAAGGTAAATTTGAAGACTTTAAGTCAGATGTTCAACATTTAATTAACCTATCTAAAGAAAAGGGCTACTCAACATATTTTCTTCCTAGAGAAGATTCTGTATCTTCTTTCTCATCTCAATTCGTTTTCTATAAACAATAAAACAAGAATTTGAAAATAAAAAAAATTCAAGATCTAACCGCAGATTACTTTTTAGCAGACCTAATGGGCTCATCGAAAATATTAAGAGAGTTCATAAATGCTGATGATAGTTTCCCTATTCCCCTATCCTTATCACACGGAATTGATTTTAATCATACAAACATAGCATATGATGTTGAATCTATTGAACCAATTCACTGGGCATACAATGAAGATATCTATCTAAGATCAATTAGTACTAAGCCTGCTATAAAAATTCCTCACCCATGGTTAATGCTTGAGGAACTAATTTCGAATGAGTGTACCGAGAAACTCAATAGTTATTTATTAATAGCTCCTCCACCAAGCAAAAAAAACGACAAAAAGCTTATAGAATTAATCTCTAATTTAGACATAAAAGAATTAGATATTTTAGTAAAAGAAAGGGGCCCAAGTAAAAAAGTAAATGATTCAATAGATTTTTGGGAAAGCAATGGTTTCAAAACTGTTTCTGCTGGTACTCCTGATAACGAATTTTATAAAAGACTTTACAAGATAATATCAAAATATAAAGGATTGGTAGCTTGTAATATGTCAAGCGCTGTTATCTTCGGCATTTCAATTGGATTAGAATGTAAGCTAATAAAAAATTTTGTTCTTGAGGCCTATGAGACTGTTGAGTATTTAAAAAAAACTAATTTTAATAATAATTCTGCTAAGCCAATCATCAATTCAATTGAAAATAATAATTATCAGAGATCTAAGTATCTATGCAGGAAAATCCTTGGTAGTGATTTTATTTGCAGAAAACACGAAATCAAAAATGAGATAATGCAACATATCTCCGAACTCAAATATCCTTTTCATTTTGCGCATCTTAGTAGGTTAAGTATATTTATTAGATTGATGCTTTATAAGTTTTTTAAAAGGCAGTCAATTTTGAAAGAGGGAGTATTTAATCAAATTTTTAAAAGTTTTGACCAGAGTGTTATTTTTATAAAAATGGATGAGTTTGATGTTTTTGAGAATGGACTAAATGAGGATAATTTTTCTTATTCAAAAGCTGATTATATGAGTGGGATCAATGATCCAGGATCAGGATAAATAGAGTATGTGTGGAATAACAGGAATTTTTCTTGGAGAAGAATTTAACAAGAGTTTCGGAGAGACTGCAATAAATAATATGACTGAGGCTCTTTATCATAGAGGCCCAGATGATAAAGGCTTTTATGACTATGAACATAATGGATTGAGATCGGGTTTTAGGAGGCTCTCTATTCAAGATTTATCAAAAGAAGCAGGACAACCAATGACCTTTGAGGACTGTAATTATGTAATCTCTTTTAATGGTGAAATTTATAATCATCTACAAATAAGGGAACACTTGAACAGTAAATCTAATATTAAATGGAATACCACCTCAGATACTGAAACTTTATTAAGGGCTTTTGATTATTTTGGAGTAGAGAACACACTTCAACAAATCGTTGGCATGTTTGCAATAAGTTTAATAGATAAGAAGTCTAATAAAACGTACCTAATAAGAGATAGATTTGGTGAAAAACCATTATATTTTGGATGGTTGAAAAATAATCAAAAGAATTTCTTCGCGTATTCTTCTGAATTAAAGTCCTTTAAGAGTGTTTCTGGTTTTAGTAATAAGATTTCAAGAGTAGCTCTTTCGCATTACTTTAGATTTATGTATGTTCCATGTCCATACAGTATTTATGAGGATATATATAAGCTTGAACCAGGTAGCATGGTAATAATTTTTGGAAAGCCTCCTTCTGATCCAGTACCTTGCCAAAATATTATTTCTAAAGATTTTCGTCATTCCCACAAAAGCATAACTATAAAACGTTGGTATAAGGAAATTGAGAGATTTAATGAATATGACTTATCGCATGATTTTTCATCTAATACTCAACACTTAGAAGATTTAATCAATAGGGCTGTAGAATTACAACAAATTTCAGATGTTCCGTTAGGGGCTTTCTTATCAGGCGGAATTGATTCTTCTACCATTGCTGCAATCATGCAACAACAAAGTGCATCTAAGATTGATACATTTACAATTGGATTTGATGAAAAACAATTTGATGAATCTCCATACGCGCTGGCAGTAGCAAGCCATATAGGAACAAATCACGAAACGATGAGAGTATCCTCAGAAGATGCAATGAACCTCATTCCAAGTTTAGGAAAAATTTATGATGAACCATTTGCAGATTCGTCTCAAATACCAACATATTTTGTTTGCAAGGCTGCAAAATCTAAACTTACTGTTGCGCTATCAGGAGATGCTGGTGATGAGCTTTTTGGGGGCTATAACAGATATTTGTATGCGCTTAGTTTATGGAATAATGTTTCAAGATTGCCTAAAAGTTTTAGGTACCTGCTTGGATGGACAATATCTAATCTTCCTCTATCGCTATTTGATCAATTATCTAATTTCTTGAATATGTTAAGAGATGATTCAAATAAGTTTCATTTTTTAGGTGATAAAGCTAAAAAAACTGCCGTAAGGCTCATGCAAATTAATGATATTGATGGCCTATACAATTCGTTAATATCTGAATGGCCATATCCAAATGAAATTGTATTAGATCAAAACGGAAGAAAGTTTCTTGGTTCTTTAAATGACATATACATAGAAAAGAGTCTTCCTTTTAAAGATTTTGAAGATCCTAGAGAGCGAATGATGTTTAATGATCTTAATTCATACCTGACAGATGATATTTTGTGTAAAGTGGATAGAGCTGCTATGAGTACTAGTCTTGAAACAAGAATACCTTTCTTAGATCACAGAATTGTTGAATTTGCATTTAAGATACCAATCAATCAAAAGATTAAAAAAAGTACAGGCAAAATTATTCTCCGCGAGATATTGTACAAATATGTCCCTAGAGAATTAATTGACAGGCCTAAGGCAGGATTTGGAATACCAATCAGTGACTGGCTTAGGGGTCCTTTAAGGGAATGGTCAGAATCGCTAATTAACTCAATGGAATCAAAGTGTGATCACTTAATTGATTTCAATTTAGTTAAGAAAATTTATTATGAACACGTTTCAGGGAAAAGAAATTGGTCATTTAGAATATGGAGCGTTCTGATGTTTCTTTCTTGGTATGAAAAAGAATTACATGCTCCTTAAAAAAACAAATAAACTAACCTTATAAGTTATAATGATTGAATGTTGGATATTATCAAACTTGCAAAATCAATTCATGCTTTTCTAAGTGAGTATTCATTTAATAAGAGATCATTAAGGGTTTGCTCTGTTTTTCTATTTTTAGGTTTAATATTTATTTTATTTAGTTCACCTAAATTCCTTATTGAGTCAACCTTAATTGAGAATAGGGCCGGATTTTCTGGGCAAAGTCTTGGCGGACTCAGTGATATTATTCAATTGAGTGATGAGGGTGGGAGTGAGTATTATGAAAAATTTACTTCAAGCCTATACTCTGTATCAACCGCTGAGAGACTTTGGGAAATGGGATGGGGCAATATAATTTATGCTAACAATGATGCAAAAGATCAAAATAAGATTAGGAAGCCTATTGGGATAACATCGAGACTTGGTTCCATTTTTTTAGGCTATCCTCTCCGAAAATATTACTCACCTTTAGATCTTAAGTCATATATCTCAAGGAATGTTGTTGTACGGAAATTTTCTAGAAATTCAAAGAAAATTATTGTAACAATGATTACTGCTGATAAAGAATTTGGCATTAAATTCCTAAATGATGTCATTATTCAGGGTGATTATGTTGTTAAGGAGCATGAACTCACCACTGCTCAAGCTAGAACTAATGCTTTAACTAAGCAGCTCGTAAAATCAAAGAATTCAATTGTTTCAAATGCACTATCTAGTCTTTTAAATACACAGTACTACACATTAGCATCATTGGAAAATGATCTCCCATATTCCGTTTACTTTATTGACTACCCTAATTCCGAAGAAAAACCAATTTCTCCTAACATTCCTCTAGTACTGTTTTGCTTAGTGCTAATAGGGTTAGTATCCTCTACAACATACTCATTTTTCTCAAAGAATAAGGATAAATTTATTCTTGAATAAGAACACTCTTTTTCTGCTAAATCCTAATTTTTAAATGGATGCTTTTACCTTTTATTCATTCTTTGATTATGGAGAAACGAATTATTATTACTTATTTGAGTTAGCAAATTATTCACTCATACTATTGCTATCCCTGTTTACATTGCACAGAAAGTTAATAAATTTAAATTCTTTTGTAGTTCTTCAGTTTTTTTTTCTTACCCCTTTTATTTTTAACTATGTATTATTTGATCCAAGATTATTTGGAGATCAGTATTTTTATGTGATCGAGGCAGCCCATTTAAGACAAAATCTTGCTCCAATGAATCTCGATGGTTTTACTGGTTGGGGCCAAACTGTAACATTAACATCAGCAATACTGGGATTTTTGCCAATTCCAGCCATTGTATCCGTGACCTCGCTTGCTTTCTCAAACAAACTTTTATTCTTAATACTTTTTGTTTGGTTAGCTAGATATATTCCTGAGAGCAGATTAATTTTTATTTTTTTGCTACCAAGTCTCTTGCTATATACTTCATTATCATTAAGAGATCCACTTATAATATTTTTAAGTATTTTTTTCTTAATACTTACATTACAAGAAAGAAAGCTTTTACCGATAATTCTTCTAATACCTCTTATAATTATTAAACCTCAAAATGCACTATATTTAAGTTTATTCTATATATTAGTAAATTTTTTTAGAGGTTCTAAAAGTTTTGTAGGTATTACTGTATTCTCATTTATATCTATTACAGTAATGATTTTATTTGAAGAGAGATTTCTTGAAATTATGAATCTTTATAGAGTGGCTTTTGCTCAAGAGGACTCAATAGGTGGTTATGGATCATTTACTGATGCACAAATCTTTCAACTAGAGTATCAATCATTTTTTGGATTTCTCACTAGCTCAATCTATAACTCAATTAGTTTTTTGCTAATGCCCTTTCCATGGGAGGCTAGGAATTTATTTTATTTACTGCAGTTTTTTGAGTCAGTTGCAATAATTGCTTTAATCATCTTTATAGTTAAAAGAGGTCAACTTTATCTTTCTCCTGTATTCGCTTCGCTGTCGTTAAGTCTAATAGCAGGTATTTTAATGTATTCAGCTATTGCATTTAATGAGGGAACCTTCGTAAGGTATAGATTTGTACTATTATTCCCTTATATTATAAGTTTTCTTTACTTGATTTATTTTGAAAGAGATGACCTTGCTAATAATGATTTATAGTAATCATTATTAGTGGAATGTTTTCTGTTTATGTCATCAAAATTTATCCATCCTTTTTCTAAAGCGATCATCTCGGGAGAACCAATTAGAGTATTTAATCTACGCTGAATTGAGGCTACAAAATTATTTGCATCCAGTAACGATTCAAATGTGCCTGTGTCAAGCCAAACATTTCTCTTTGGGAGGAAGTTAACTTTTAAATTTTTATTTTTAAGGTATATATTATTTATGTCCGTAATTTCTAGTTCGCCTCTTTTTGATGGGCTCAGACTTTTTGCAATTTCCACAACTTCTGGCCCATAGGAGTATAAGCCAGTGACTGCCCAATCAGATACATAATTAGTTGGTTTTTCAATTATTTTATAAGGCTCCTCATTCTTCATTTCAATTACACCATATCTTTCAGGTTCATTTACTTGGAAACAGTAAATTGATGGAAGAAAATCATTATCTTGACTAATTTTTCCATAAAAGATGTTATCACCAAGGATGAGAGTTACATTTTCCTTTCCAATGTGATCCTCACCAAGAATGAATGCTTCTGCAAGGCCTCTAGGCTCTTCCTGAATAATATAATTTATGTTTATGCCTAAATGACTTCCATCTCCAAATAAAGCTTTATAGGAATTTAAGTCTTCCATTTTAACTATTAGTGCAATATCTCTAATATCCATTTCCATTAACGTAGACATTGGATAATAAATCATAGGTTTATCGTATATATTTAAAAGTTGTTTAGACACAGCTTTTGTTATAGGAGACAATCTTGTGCCATTTCCACCCGATAATATTAATCCTTTCATTATTTAAAGTGCTCCCTTAATTCCTCTTTCCAATCAATCATTTTAAAGTCAAATGTTTCTTCAAATTTTCTACAGTTTAATACAGTATTCTTAGGTCTCTTTGCATCTAATTTAAAGAATGAGTTTTTTACTTTCTTAATTTGAACTTTATCAAAATTCATATTGAGTCCAATTTCTTTGATGAAATCAAATTTTGATGCTGCTCCTTTATTAGCAAAGTGATAAGTTCCAAATGGTATATTTCTAAATGATATTATTTTTGTAATTCCCTCAGCTAGTGATCTTGCGGATGTTGGTGAACTCACAACATCATCTGCACCATATAATTCATCCTGACTTTGGAATCTATCTATTATTTTTCCAAGGAAGCTATTCTTTTGCCGACTATACAACCAAGAGGTTCGAATAATGACATACCTTTTATGATATTTTTTTATATTAGATTCTCCCTCAAATTTTGCCATTCCATAGGCGTTGCAGGGATTTGGTTTAGAGGTCTCAGAATACTCTTTTTCTTCGCCGTTAAATACTGCATCTGTAGAAATATGAATTAGAGAAATATTTTTTTCATTACAATAACTGGCTATTTCACCAGGCGCAATGCCATTTATATTGAGGTTTTGCTCATTAAACTCAGCCGCATCTACATTGTTGAAGGCAGCACAATTTATAATTAATTTAGAGTTAAATAAAGATAACTTTTTTTTAATGCTTTGAATCTCATTAAGATTAATATCTTTAGAGCTTAAGAATTCTGATGTTTTCGGTAAAAAATTTTTTAACTCATTTGCAAGTTGACCATTTTTTCCAATTACCAATATCAAATTACCACCAATTTTTATTTTCTACATACCACGAAACAGTGCTTTTAAATGAATCAATATTGTTAAAACTTTTATTTGTTATATTTAAATGTTTTAACAACTTTTTATTATCAATAGCATATCTTCTATCATGGCCCTTCCTATCATCAATGAAGCTCATATGCGCTTTAATACCAAAATCATTTTTCAGGATATTCGTTAAAACCTTAATTAATTCTATGTTAGTCATTTCATTATTTGTCCCAATGTTAAATTCATCACATTTTGCTCCAGAGGCATGGAGCTTAATCAGCATATCAACATGATCATACACATATATCCAATCTCTGATATTTTTTCCATCACCATAAACAGGAATGGGCTTATCATTAACAGAATTATTTATAATCTTAGGAATTAATTTCTCGAAATGTTGTCTAGGACCAAAATTATTTGAGCAATTGGTTATCAAGTAGTCTATTCCGTATGTTCGACTCCATGATCTTACTAAATGATCAGAAGCAGCTTTACTTGCCGAGTATGGAGAACTTGGTAGATATCTATTTAATTCTGTAAATGGTTTGTCATCACTATTAAGATCTCCAAATACTTCATCAGTAGAAATATGATGAAATAGACAATTAACCTCGGCATTTCTGAGGCCTTCTAGAAGATTAAAAGTTCCAATAATATTAGTATCTATAAAGGGCTTAGAATTTTTAATTGAATTATCAACATGTGACTCTGCTGCAAAATTTATAATTAAGTCTGGCTTAAATTCACTTATCTCTTTATAAATTTTTTTGTAGTTAGATATATTAATATTTTTAAGCTTGTAATTTGAAAAATTATCAAGCTCTTCAATGGTTTTTTTTGATACAGCATAGCTTAAATTATCAATGTTTAATATTTCAATATCAGAGAATTTTGAGCAAATGACATCTATATATGCAGAGCCTATGAATCCACACCCACCCGTTACTAATATTCTTTTAAATGGATATTTCATTTTTTTAAATTATTTAAAAAATCTTTTAGTTCTAGGCCATCAAGATCTTTTTTGGACAAGAAATATTTTTTAAATATAGGCCATTTTAATTTCAAGTTTTTATCATTCCAAAGCAATGTCAACTCATGACTAGGCTTATAAAGATTATTAATCTTGTATATGACCTCAGTATTTTCTTCAAGCGTAATGTACCCATGTGCAAATCCCTTTGGGAGAAATATTGATTTTCTATTATCAGATGAAAGTATAATTTTTCCATATCTTAAATAAGTTCTAGAACGCTCTCTAAAATCAATAAAAACATCAAGTATTTTCCCCTTATTTACACTTATAAGTTTTGCCTGTGAAAATGGATTCTTTTGCAAGTGGAATCCCTTTACAGTACCTGAATTCTTGCATTTAGAAATAGCATCTTGATCAAAAATTATTTTTGGGAGACTTTTCTTCTGATAATTTATGGTAAATGAGCTACTATTGTTAGCAAATCTCGGCCTTTCAATTATTTTTACCCCAAAAAAATCCTCAATTTTTGATTTATTAATCATACTTTCACAACTTCTACTAAGGGAATTGGAAAAATTAGTTCTGTATTTTTTTTGAATATTTTATTGGACTTCTTCAAAATTTCTTCTTTATAGTTCCAGGCACAAACTAAGACAAGATCATAATCTATATTTTGTAATTCTTTTTCAGGAAGAATCTGAATTCCAGTATCAGGGAAAAATTTATAAGCTTTATATTCTAGTGTATCGATGCAATACTTTATTTTTGTTTCATCGAGACCAAAGTAAGAAAATAATGTAAATGCTTTTGCCGGAGCGCCATAAGCAATCACTTTTTTTTCTTGATCAATACCAGAATTAATTTTGTCTAAGACAAATGAGCGGTTTTTTTCAATGATCTTTTTGAAGTCTAAGAAACCTTTATTATTTTTGAAGAATTTTTTCTCTTTAATCTTTGTTTCTTTAATAATACTGGCAGGTACAAATTTATTAGATTTAGAAGCAATGAACGAAACAGTGCCTCCATGTATTGGTGAGAAAAGGAGATCTACCAGTTTATAATCAAATTTTTTTAGAATATTCTCAAATGATAAAACTGAATAGTAAAACATATGCTCATGATATATCTGATCAAATTCACCGTTTTCAAAAGTGGAAATTGCATAAGCATTTTCAATAAAAATAATGCCATCATTTTTTACTAACTTATCAATATTTTCTAGTAGATCTATTGGAAATGCATTATGTGCAAACATGTGCCTGGCAATTACTAAGTCGAACTTACCATGCTCATCATATATTTTTTTTGAAGATTTCTCTGAAAGAAAATCATTGATGGTAGTGATCCCATTTTTTTCTGCTTGCTTTACAATATTTCTTGCAGGATCAATGCCAATTACCTTACTAAAATGTTTTTTTAAAAAAAGTAAAAGATTCCCATTATTTGATCCAACTTCTAAACATTTTTTATCTTCACCGGTCTTCGAAAAGGAGTTTATCTTTTGCAAAATCTTTTTATAGTGATCTGTAAGAGATTTTGCGTTAGGAGTTGAGTAGGTATAATTGCTATATAAATCTTCCTTATCTAAACAATGTTTTAGTTGAATATTTTTACAATTCCCACAAAAATCGACTTGAAGTGGATAAGATTTATATGCATCATTTTTAGAATCAGAAAAGTTATTTGCTGGTGGAGAACTACCCAAGTTGATAACTTCATATAGAGATTTTGCTTTGCAGATAGAGCAGTTTTGTTTTGTTATCATTTTTGCTGGATAAGCTCGGAAAAAATATTAGTATATTTTAAATGATTTGCCTCTAAAGAGTATTTTTTTTCTATTGTCTTTCTTGAATTCAAAGAAATTTTTTTATAAAGAGTTTGATCGCTAGCAAGCATTTTGATTGAGGATATCCAGTCCTCATCTGTATCAACCAAAAGGCCATTTTCTTTGTTAATAATAAATTCTTTTACAGCACCGAAGTTTGTACATACGGAAGGAATACCACAAGCCATATATTGCATTGCTTTCAAACCGCCTTTGCCTAGAGACCACTCAGTTTTTAAAATTGGATATATACCAATATCTATCTTTTGCAGATCAATTATCTCTTTTTCTTTACTCCAATTAATAATTTCAACCTCAACTCCATCAATTTCATAATCAAAGTTAGTTATTAGTATGAGCTTGAAATCTATCTCTTTATTGAGTTTTCTGAGCATGTTGTGAATTGTGTCCAAATAAACTTTTGAACTAAATGTACCAGTCCAGCCAATATTAATTTTCTTACCTTCATAAAGATTTTTATTAACTACAGAATATCTTTTAGTATCAAGGCTGCAAGGTATATAACTTACATTAGAAAATTTGTTTTTATTATCGCAATACTTTTTTAGAAATGGAGAACTAATTATTATATGATTTGCATTTTTAATAAGATAGTTAGGTTTGAAGTTGCCTTTTATGAAGGTGCTTAGTTTTGGTAAATCAGACTTCTGATAGATCATATCGTCGAAATCGTAAACTATTTTCACTCTGAAAAGCTTTAACAACATTTCATAGAATGGAAATCCAATTGGTGTCGCCCATAGAAATATGTAAACAATGTCAGCACTCAAGATTTCTGGTAACTGACGAATCCTTTTAAGAATTCCAAACATTGTGCCTAAAAACTTTCTTCCTAAATTTCCTTTTTTATGAAGAATGTCCCAAGTTTTCATATCAAAAAAACTCATGACTTTAATATCATAACCATCATTTTTCCAAAATTTAAAATATTGTTCATATTTCAATCTTTGGCCTGCGGCTATACCTTCAGGATATGGAGCTAGAATTAATATCTGTTTCATTTTTAAAATGAATTATAGATCTCGAGATATTTTGAAGACCCAGATTTCAATGAAAACTCAGATTGAGACAACTCAATACAATTATTTATTCTTGTAAGAGCTAGAATTTCACTCTCAAATTTTTTAAAAAAAAGATCGCTGTACTCCAATTCATTAAAATTTAGTATTAACCCACAATTATTTTTTTCAATTATGCTTCTTATATCTTTATTGAAGGCATTACAAACTATTGGAACACCACACGCAAATGCCTCACCTATTTTTGTTGGCATTGAGGCTAAAAGTGAGCTCTTAAGCTTTAGGTTAAAGATAATGCATGAAAGACTATTTATCTCATCATTTAATTGACTTCTTTCGACATACTTTATTTTATATGCATCACAAGGAATACTAAATTTATCCAGCATTTTGATTAATTTAACCCTATTACTGCTTGTAAGAAAGGTAATTTGGATTTTATTATTGTATTGATAGTATTTTGAAAAAAAATCTATAACCGGTTCAATATCGTAAGCTGTATCGACCGACCCTAAATATCCCAAGTTAATCCCCTTATCAGATATTTGATGCATCTTTTTATAAAAAATATTTTTATCAGCACATGTTCGTATAACAGAAATATCATTCACTGATATATTAAACTTAGCACTAATATTATCTACTGAGCAATTTGTCAGAGTTACTATACGATCAGAAATCTTGAAGAGTAGCCTTTCTAAGACTTTTAATATGCGAAATTTAGCTGAAGTTTTCTTCCAACCTAATCTGTCGTGTTTTTCATTAACCCAGAAGCCCCTTATATCAAAGACAAGTTTAAAACTTAAGAAAATCTTTGGGAGGATAACAAATAGTCCCGTCAAGTAGCTTCTAATGTGAACTATTCCAATATTATTTTTCCTTATTAAATTAAATATATGAATAGCTGCTTTTAAAAAATTAGCTATAAAAGACATGGGTCTTTTGTAAAAACTTATATATTCAAACCAAACCCAATTAATTTTGAGATCATCAATTTCTTTCTTCATATTTAAAAAACATAAGTCTTTCAATTTCTCAGGCTTTTCAAATGTGACTAAAGTGTAATTTATATCTTTTGACAGTGCTTTTAAATACGAAAAAACCTGAGAATGCCCTAATGGATCAAGTATCCCATCGTAAGAAATATACAAAACGGTTTTATTTTTATTCAAGATATTTTCTAGTGAGAATATTCTGATTTAAAAGTATACACAAGTGTATAATATAGTAATTTAAACTACGTTACTTTAGAACAAATTATGAAAACTCAATCAAAGATCTTATGTTTTTCAATTTTTTTATTTGCATGCTTAGAGTTGAATGCTCAAAGTTCAGATACTGAAAAGATCCTAGAACAACTAACAATACTTCAAGAGGGAAAAGGAGGATCTTCTGGGGATGATGAAGGGTCATCTGATGGCTATAAATCATTTGTAATGAATGAATTTAAAAACACTGTAAATTCACTTAACCAACTTGATATTGATGAACAGCAACAAATTTTCTTCAAGGAGTTAAATGAGAAAAGACTTGAGCTTGCGGTACAGCTTTGTCAAACCGATCAGCGGGCTTGTTTCCTTATGGATCAATATAGAGAGTATGATTACCTTGAACAGCTATCAAGTGAGCCTAAGTTGTTTGGTGTTGATATTTTTTCAGGCTTCCCAACGAGTTTTGATTATTATGATGACATACCCCTTACCGGTGATTATGTTCTAAGAAATGGAGATAAGATTAAAATTTCAGCATTTGGTAATCTTGAAATTGAAGAAGTCATTACAATCGACAGGGAGGGAAAGTTAAATATACCTCAAGTTGGTAGTATTCAAATTTCTGGACAGGCATTTGACATGGCCTATGACAACATCACAGCTTTTATTTCTAATAGGTTTATAGGGACTGAACTTATAATTACATTAGATCAGGTTAGAGCAAAGAAGATATTTGTCATGGGCAATGTAAATAATCCTGGCTCTTATGCAGTCCATGCATTTGGAAATATCCTAAATGCAATTATTTCTGCAGGAGGCTTTAAACCAAATAGTTCTTTAAGATCAATTCAGTTAATTAGGGGTAATCAATTTATTGCCGAAGCTGACTTATACAGCTTATTGATTGACGGCAAGGTTCCTGAGAATTGGTCCCTAGATGATGGAGATACTGTACTTGTAAAGGGCTTGGAGAATTCAGTTTTGATTGATGGTGAAATAAACAGGCCTGCAATTTATGAATTCGTAGAGGGAGACACAGTTGAAGATCTAGTTAGATTCGCACTTGGGCCAAATCAGTTTGCTGATATGAGATCAGTATCCATTAAAAGAATTACTAACAACGGTTTTGTAACAGTTATAAACCCAGCTAATTTTAAAAGTACTAATCTAAATAAAGGCGATGAAGTAAATATTAACTCTATTGTCGGGAAACAAGTTAATTTTGTTTCAATAAAAGGACACACTAGAAAGAAAGGTAATTTTGAATTTAGAAAAAATATGACTTTGGGTCAAATTTTTTCTCTTGAAAAAGATATCTATAAAGACACTTACAATGGTATAGCCGTTATAAAAAGGTTTGATCAGAATACAAATTCCTCAAGATATCTTACTTTTAGTCTGATTGACCAAGAATTTATTAATGAAATGAGGCTTTTCTCAGGAGACGAGCTTTTTTTATTCTCAAAAAATGATATTGAGTTTATTAACTCTAAAACACTTTCTTCTCACATCGATTCATATTTTTTCACAAATGATAGTAACGATAACCTTAATGAAGAAAATCAAGATCAAGACAATGACTCAGATGAATCTGATTTATCCAATAGATTGCCTGATTCATTAGCATGCTTGAGCTCACTTTCATCTGTTAATACTCAATCAACTCTTGAATTTATAAGTTCTAAGCTAACCATCTTCAAAAGTGAAGAGTTTTTAAGATGTACAGACATCTTTCTGAGCGATTCTGATTTATTGCCAATATTATTATTTAATTCAATACCAGTTTTAGGAAATGTTAGAAAACCAGGAATATATCCAATTTCCTCTAGTGTAAGTGCAAGAAGTCTTTTTTTATTAGCAGGAGGTTTTTTACAACCTGTGAAATCAAACTCAAATGTTTCAATTGAGGTAGGAAGTAATAACCTTTTTAACTCATACGCTGATTTAGCTTCAATTGCAGAAATAACAAACCTCTCATTGCTTAATGTTAAATATGATATTGATAATATAAATACTGGTTTTGTAACTCTAGTTGGAGAATTTAAAAATCCTGGTATCTATCAAATTGACTCAACAACTAGATTGTTAGATGTATATCAAAGAGCGGATGGATTAACAAATATTGCATATCCTCTTGGTGGTATTCTATCTAGAGAATCTGTAAAAGAACTTGAATCTAAAGCCCTAAAGAGAGCTGAAGCCGAATTATCTGAGATTCTTGCATCCGCAGTTACCAGAGGTTACTTAGATCAAAATTCGACTGACTTAGTCGGCCTTATTGCATTAATGACAACCCTCTCAAATACAGATGCAATTGGAAGATTAGTAACTGAACTTAATCCAAATGTTATCAATAAAAATCCATCACTAAATATTTCTCTGAGGGATGGCGATATTATTTATATGCCGAAGTTACAAAATGTAGTTACAGTTGCTGGTCAGGTATCAAATTCAATAACTGTCCCTTATGATCCCAAATCTAGTTTCAAAGACTACATATCTCTTGCCGGTGGGTTTAAATCAGATGCAGATAGATCAGCAGTTTACGCAGTATTGCCTAATGGCACTTCTGCAAGAATGAATGAAAATATTTTTAATTTATCTTCTTCTAACATTATGCCCGGATCCACAATTATCGTTCCTAGAGATGATAGACCGCTCGATGGATTAAGTTTAGTAGAAACTATAAGCCCAATATTAGCAAGCTTATCAATTACTGCCGCATCGATAGCAGCAATAAATAATAATTAGGCTTGCCGATTCTAAGTTCTTGAATATGAAAAAGATTAGCGATCATTTTTTGCTATTTCTGTTTTTTTTTTCAACTACTATTTATTCCTCTCCTAACTCTTATATATTTCCAAATATTGATATACCTAGCTATTCAAACTACGGTACATTGGGACTTATACAACTTCCAAATGCAAGGTTTCATAAAGAGGGAACAATTGCCTTCTCATGGTCTCACATGCAACCATATCTTCGAGGATCTGTACTAGCATATCCCTTTGATTGGTTTGAAGCATCATTCCAATATACAGATGTTAATAATTATTTATACAGCCCATTTAAAGAATTTAGCGGAGGTCAATCATATAAAGATAAAGGCTTTGATGCCAAATTTAGAATCCTCAAAGAATCAACCTGGAGACCAGCAGTAGCATTAGGATTCAGAGATCTTGGTGGTACAGGTTTATTCTCTTCTGAATTTATAGTTGCAACTAAGAGAATAAGGAATATAGATCTTTCTATAGGTGCTGGTTGGGGGATACTTTCAGATAATAGATACTCTAACCCCTTAACTAGATTAAATAATTCTTTCTCAACTAGAGATTATAGATCTCAAGAAACTGAGGGAGGGGAGTTTAATGTTGATTCATTCTTCTCAGGAGAAAGTGTTGGTCTATTTGGAGGAGTTGAATATTTTATTCCTAAAAGAAAAGGGCTTAGATTCAAGCTCGAATATGACAGCACTAATTATAATATTGAGAGTTATCTCCCAGTTTTGCAAGAAAGTAAATATAACTTTTCCTTTATTTATCCTGTAAGCAAAAGGCTTCAGTTAAAACTGGGTTATGTTAGAGGAAATACACTAAACTTTGGATTTTCATATGCAGCAAATTTTTCAGGAAGAGATCCTATTATTAAAAAGAACGATCCTTCTCCAATAATTGAGAATGCTGAAATATACAAAAAACTTTCAACAAATAATGATGAATTTCTTTATAAAGCTGCTCTAAAGGTCTTACAAGATAATAAATTATATCTTCAATCAGCTGATATAAATGATGATGGCGGCTTTGAGATGACTTACACCCAAAGTAAATATCAAAGCTATACTAGGTCGTCAGGCAGAGTAATTAGTATCCTTGATCAAATCTCACCTGATAAAATAAAGTACTTTGATGTTATTAACCAGAATGCTGATATGCCAATGTACGGTATTAGAGTTCACAGAGATGATTATCAAAGGTACAAATCAGATAATTTCTTTAATCCCCTTTTAACATCCTCTGAGATATATTCTCCTGAAAGGAATATTGAAAAAACCCATAAGTTTGATCCTCAGGCAAAACTACCAGCACATTTCTTTCATGTTTCTCCCTCTATTAGGAGTCAAATTGGTGGTCCTGATGGCTTTTATTTTGGAGATGTTTCAATAGCCTTTCACTCAGAATTACTAATTCAGGAAAATTTTTCATTACTAACAATTGCAAATGTAGGAATATATGATAACTATGGGCCCTTAAAGTTAGCCTCTGATAGTGTTCTTCCTAGAGTAAGAACGGATATAGTCAAATACCTCAAAAATAGTAAAGATTTTAGGATAGAGAGACTCCAAATGAATTACTTTAATAAGCTTTCTGAAAATTTATATTTTAAGCTTTCTGGAGGATTTTTAGAGTATATGTTTGCAGCAGCTGGCGGTGAGATTTTATGGAGACCATTCTACAAGAATTATGGAATTGGGGCTGAAATTTGGCAAGCAAAACAAAGATCCTATGATATGCTTTTTAAATTTTCAGATTATGACATAGTAACTGGTCATATAAATTTATACTTTGTCGAACCTAAAAGCAGGGTGCTAGTAAATATAAAGGGTGGGAGATTTTTAGCCGGAGACTCAGGAATAAATCTAAATTTATCTAGAAGATTTAAAAGTGGTCTTCAACTTGGAGTATTCGCATCAAAAACCGATATTAGTGCAGCAGAGTTTGGTGAGGGCAGTTTTGATAAGGGTTTCTATTTCCATATTCCAATAGAATCCTTTTTTAGCAATTATGCAAAAGGTATGACCTCATGGGGGCTAAGGCCACTAACACGAGATGGCGCTCAATATCTTACACACGGTCATCATCTTTGGGGAATATCCGATCAAGCGAATCATTTCAATATTTCATCTGATTGGGACGATATCTATGACTAAAAGATCAATCTCAATAATTTTTTTGAGTTTCCTAATTTCTTCCTGTGGATTGTTAAATGAAATAAATTACGTAGATGTTGCTACGGAAGTAAAAAACATCATCCTAGATACCGGAGATCTTAAGATTACTGAAGAATATTATGATAATGCAAAAGCCAGTTTTGCAAAGATTAAGTTTGGCAGAGGATCAAACTATGCTGTTGTCTATCTTAAGTCTATTGAGAATGAAATTAGCGTTTGGGAGAGTTCTGACAATATAGAGCTACATACATTTAAAGGTAAGGTCATAAAAACTGTAGGTTTTGAAAACGATATTGATATCAAATATTTCAATAACTTTTCTTTTGAGAAAAAAGAAATCTTTAATTCACTAAGTTTTTCAAACCCACTACTAATAAATTCTCCAATTAATTATTCAATTGATTTTGATATTGTTGAGGAAATTGAATTTTTAGAAAAGGAAAGAAAAGTAAGTAAGTATGTCGAAACTTTTATAGCTGAGGATATTGGATGGAAAGGAAAAAATACATATTTCGTAGATGAAACTTTAAATGTAATTAGGACCTATCAGAGGATAGGTCCCTTTAAAAGTATTGTTGAAATTGAATACTATTACAAATACAACTAAGAACTATTGAGGTGTCAGACTAGTAGAAGTAACAGATTCTATAACGTCAACGTTAGTAGTTATTGGAGTTACAATCTCTGCCTCTTCAACCAACTCTATATCATAAACGAGTGTCATATCTTCAACTTTATCTGAAATTGTTGACATTTGACCTCTGGACTCGTTGGGATCAGTTGATGTAGCAGTAGTTGTTGCGCTTGAAGTAGTTGTAGCTGAGTTAGTCTTTGAAGTGGTTACTATGTTTGACTGCGTAGCTGAGGTTACTGTAACTTCTGTTGTAACTGTATAAGTTGGCGGAGGAGTAGGTTCTGCGGTAGTAGGCGGCTGAGTAGTTGGTGGCGTTGTTGGTGGTGCTAATGTTGGTACGGGATCAGGTGTTCCGCCACCGCCTCCAGAATCAGCAACTGCAGCTATAGCGGCAGCTGCAGCAACAGCGGCAGCAATGGCTCCAGCACTTAGAGATCCTTCTGATAGCTCAGAGGCATCTTCACCAGCTGTAGTTGGTTCATTGCTATCTGCATCCTGAGCGACTATTGCTAAAGGAAAAATTGCACCTAATAAGAATGTGAAAAAATTACTTATTTTAAATTTTATTTTAGCCATATTAAGGATTCCTATGTATTAAAAGATAATTATTATATAAAAAACTCATCTTGTATATCAAATAAAAATAATTTTTTAAAAATCTACCAATATGTTGATTTATTACCTATTATTTGTTTGGCGTATAATATTTGATTATTTCTTTTAAATCAACATATCTTTCATATTCGGGATGTAGCGCAGCCTGGTAGCGCACCACACTGGGGGTGTGGTGGTCGTCGGTTCAAATCCGGCCATCCCGACCAATCAAGCTGATTTACTTATTACCTCTTCAGCATACCAATTTATTTCACCTATCATGCTCTCGAGGGTTCTTTCATCAGGACCGCCTTCATAAGCATTCCTGAAAGCAACTATTACCTCTGTTGCACCAAGGTCTTCTAGCTTTTTAATCCCATCAGGTGAATAAGCAGCCTCGCCCATAACTTGAAATTGATAATTTGGATGATTAGAGGTGCCGTATTCGTCTCGAAAACCATTAATCTTGTTAATAAGATTTTCAGTTTCTTCCAAAGTCAGCCCAGCACTAATCCAGCCATCACCCACACGCGCAGCTCTCTTTAATGCAAGATTAGAGTGACCACCAATAAGAATTGGAACAGGTTTTGTAGGAACCGGGCAAAGCTTTAGTTCTGGGATATCGTAAAAATCGCCTTTAAATCCAAAATAATCTCCGCCCATGAGACCTTTTAATATCTCAATCTGCTCATCCATTCTCTTACCTCTTTTTTCCCATCTTTCTCCTGTAGCTAGAAAATCCTCATACCAAGGGCTAACTCCAATACCAAAATGAAATCTATTATTAGTCATAACTCCAAGAGTAGTAACGAACTTTGCTGTTGTTACAGCTTGCCTAGGAGCAAGCTTGTATACAGAAGTCGAGAATTCGAGCTTAGACGTTACCGCAGCAATTGCAGGTATTATGCTAAATGGCTCAAGGAAAGGAACTCCATCAAGAAATTCTCTTGATCCATCATCGTTGTAAGGATAAGTTGAATCACACTCTTTTGGATAACAGATACTGTCTGGGAATGTAATTACATCAAATCCTGCAGCCTCAGCAGCTTTTCCAAGCTCTAGATAAAATGATGGATTACACATTGATGGATGATAAGCAAATCTCATATTTAGCCTCTTATGGTATGGGGTTATTCAAAATAATTATCTATAATAAACCACACGGGAATTACTTTTGAATAAAAATAAGCAAATAAGTGAAGATTACGAGCTACAAGAATGGCTAGAAGCACTTGACAACGTTATCAATGAGAATAATGCAGAAAGAGCATCTCAAATACTTAGCGAATTAGCATCTAAGCTAACTGCTTCCGGGACAATACCCACCTTTAATCTCACAACTCCATTTAGAAACACAATACCTGTAACGGATGAGGCAAGAATGCCAGGAGACTTATTCCTAGAGCGCAAGATTCGTTCTTATATAAGATGGAATGCCCTTGCAATGGTGTTAAAAGCAAATAAATCTGAAGATGAGCTTGGGGGTCACATTTCAACTTTTTCTTCAGCCGCAACACTCTATGATGTAGGTTTTAATTATTTTTTCAAAGGCAATAATAGTGGAGAAGCGGATTTAATATATTTTCAAGGTCATTGCTCGCCAGGAATTTATGCAAGGAGCTTTCTTGAGGGAAGGTTAACCGAAAAAGATTTAGACAACTTCAGAAGAGAGGTTGATAAGCCAGGAATATCCTCATATCCACATCCATGGCTGATGCCAGATTATTGGCAGTTTCCTACGGTATCAATGGGATTAGGACCAATTATGGGCATATATCAAGCGCATGTAATGAGATATTTGTCTGCTAGAGGTCTCATAGAAAGAGGAAACAGGAAGGTTTGGGTTTTTTGTGGTGACGGTGAAATGGATGAGCCTGAATCAAAAGGAGCTATCGGGTTAGCAGGCAGAGAAAGCCTAGAGAACCTGATATTTGTAATTAATTGCAATCTTCAAAGATTAGATGGTCCCGTTAGAGGAAATCATAAAATTATTCAGGAGCTTGAAAGAGAGTTTAGAGGATCTGGATGGAATGTATTAAAGGTAGTTTGGGGCAGGCATTGGGATCAGATTCTTTCAAGAGATGGTAAAGGAAGACTGCAAAGACTAATGGATGAAGTTGTTGACGGAGAACTTCAAAATTTTAAAGCCAAGGGCGGAGCTTACACTCGAGAAAAGTTTTTCGGTCAAGATCCCGAGGTACTTAAGATGGTTGAAGACCTAACTGATGAAGATATTTATAAATTAAATAGAGGAGGTCATGATCCTTATAAAGTTTATGCAGCCTACCACAAAGCCGTTAACACAAAAGGCGCACCGACTGTCATTCTTGCACTAACAACTAAGGGCTATGGTACTGGATCAAGAGAGGCTGACAATACCACTCATCAGGTTAAAAAATTAACAACTGATAATTTAAAAGCCTTTAGAGATAGATTTGACATCCCAGTTATAGATAAGGATTTAGAAAAGCTTCCCTATATAAAATTTACAAAGAATTCAAAAGAATATAAGTATCTCAAGCAAACAAGAGAAAAACTTGGAGGACCAATTCCTGCAAGGATTTTTGATGATAGTCCTTTGAAAAAACCCTCTAAGGAATATTTTCAAAAATATCTAGAAGGTTCGGGAGATAAGAAAATTTCAACAACTATGATCTTTGTTAGGTTAATGACTGATTTGATAAAGGATAAGAACATTGGAGATAGAATAGTTCCAATTGTTCCGGATGAGGCTCGAACATTTGGCATGGAAGCACTTTTTAGACAAATTGGAATTTACTCATCCGAGGGTCAAAAGTATCAGCCTGAAGATGCAGATCAGGTAATGTGGTACAAAGAGAGCAAGGAGGGAGTCATGCTTGAAGAGGGTATTACAGAAGCAGGAGCATTCTCCGCATGGCTGGCATTAGCAACTTCTTATGCAAATTATAATCTTCCAATGATTCCAATATATCTATTTTATTCAATGTTTGGATTCCAAAGAATTCATGATTTAGCATGGGCTGCTGGTGATTCTCAAGCTAGAGGTTTTCTAATAGGCGCAACATCTGGCAGGACAACACTTAATGGCGAAGGCCTTCAGCATCAGGATGGCCATTCTCATTTGTTATCAGCAACTATACCTAATTGCTTGTCCTACGATCCGGCATTTGGCTATGAGCTATCAGTGATAACGCGTCATGGTATTGAAGAAATGTATTACAAGCGAAAAAAAGTCTTTTATTACTTAACTATCACAAATGAAAATTACGTTCAGCCATCTCAACCAAAAGGATCTGATGAGGGAATCATCAAGGGTATTTATTGTCTTGAAAAAGAAAAATCACCTGC
>MDSZ01270218.1_pt1 | contig 40006 bp, 43 predicted proteins | sample 811201 | NCBI WGS metagenome assembly MDSZ01 (sample SAMN05326647, study PRJNA326480) | marine metagenome | isolation source: seawater | place: Indian Ocean: North | collected 2010
AAAGATAAAATATCAACTCATAATAAACAAGAATATGATTGTATAGCAGTAAATTATTTATCAGAGACTAGAAATATCACAAATAATTATATCATAATTGAAGAGGCACAATTCTTTAAAGATTTATTATTATTTATAATAGATCATGTAGAAATAAAAGGTAAAAATGTTATAGTCGTTGGATTAGATGGTGATTCTAATAGAGAAAACTTTGGTGATATTCATAAACTTATCCCATTATGTGATGATATTGTTAGATTAAAAGCATATTGTTCTATATGTAGAAATGGTGTCAGAGCAATATTTTCAAAAAGAATATCTGAAAAAAAAGATAAAATATTAGTTGGATCCGATGGTGATTACATCGCTGTTTGTAGAAAATGTTATCTTAATTAAAATCTATAATATATTATAAATGGTTAAAGAAAATATTATTTATTACGTTGTAGCATTTTTTTTAGGAATGCTTTTAGTTAATATGCTGAAAAATGTGTGTGGTTGTAATAATATTGAAGGACTATGGGTTGAAGATTATGAAACAATCATCCCCTGTTGTGGACCAACACAATATTGTAATGGTAAATTAACATATGATAATTGTAATTATGCGAGTGGTTGCTCATGGAGTCCTACATGCCCTGTCCCCAGCCCTCCAAAAATTAATTAATATAAATATTGTGCTTATCACAAGTTTCTTTTATAGAATCTTTAAATCGTGTGACCATTGGATCATATGTTTCATATGATTCATATCCTGCGACACATTCTCGACATTTAACACATATATCACAATTACAATCATTTATTTTTAACTTTCTTTTTTCTTTAGGTATTTCATATGATATTTCTTCATCAGATTCACCATCAGATTCATCATCCGAATCATTTAATATATTATCTGCTTTATTTAATGATTCATTCATATCTTCATCTGTCATGGGTACCATTAACCTATAAATTAAACCACATATAATATGGTCACCTGTTAACTCGCTATCATCAGAAGAGTGTTCACAAATAATTTTAGATATTTTCATGGCACTATTCATTTGTGCCAAATATACTTTAATGATATTATAGATAGCTTGATCTTGTTTTTGTTCAACTATATCCATTATTTATAATCATATTTAATAATTAATCAAATTTAAACTATATTTTGACGACATAGTGGACAATTTCTATTATTATTTAACCATGGTTCTAAACAATCTTTATGAAATATATGATTACAATTTAATTTTTTTATAGTATCACCATCTTTAAATTCATCCAAGCAAACAGAACAAATATTATCAGATAATTGTTCACATAATATTATTGTATTTAATGAATCTATATTAATACGATTAAATGTCCTTCTTCTTCTATTATATACATTATTTTTAATTATATTATAAAATTTTATTAATTGTATTGATGTGAATGCTGTAAAAATAAAACCTAATACTATTTCTAATTGATAATATTTATTTTCATATATTTCCGTATTATTATAATGTTGGATATGTTCACTCGGATTTACATTATGATGGATATGATTATTATGTGGACTGGGTGGATAATATTCTGGATCAGGATCATTTGTAGTTAAATAAACTATATTATCACCTTGTATATCATATTCCATTGATTCATACATTTAATTTATATATTAAATAATATTTAAATTAAAATCCATTATATTTTATTATTATATTTTTAATATTATCATATATTATCTTTAAACATTTTCTTAATAATAAATATTTATCTTTATTAGTATTATTATAAATATTAATAATTACTTCATATAATTCATTAAATATTTCTAATTTGTTTAAATCATTTATAATATTTTTTTTATATTCATTATCAATTGAATCACAACATATTAAATTATATAATTTTGATAAGATATAATATTCAGAATCTATTTTATTTCTAAATAAATGACATTCTATATCTTCTAATTCATCTATAAATCTACCAGATTCTATATAATTTCTAAGATACCAACTTAATTTATCATTTTCAGAAGATAATTCTACATCAACTATATTTCTATCTTCATTTAAGAAATAATCAAATACCTTGTTAATATTTTTTGTTTTAGAATTAATCTTGGATAAAATTTTATATGATGTTAATAAATTTTTATCGGACCCAATAATATTAGGTAAATATCCTTTCATTAATGATTCTATATCTATATCACCATAGAATATTACATTACCACGATTGTCTTGTCCTCTACGTCCAGCACGTCCACTCATTTGTAAATAATCTTCATTGGTAAAATTATTTGATCCATTATATTCCATTAAACAACATGTCCTGACAGGTAGATCAATACCCATACATAATGTTTTATCAGATATAACAATACCTATCTGTTTATTTGATAATAATTTTTGTAGAATCCATTTATATTCATCGGGCATAGTTTCAATATATAAACCAATACCTCTTTTTAGCATTTGAAATATTGGATGTTCATATGGTATTTTTACTCCCAATGTATTAATTATTTCTCTGCGAACACTTCTGATAGTATCAGCAGACATGGGTTCATTCATACTGAAACAGAATTTATCATGTTTTTTAAATACATCTTGATAACAGAAATCAGGATTATCAGTAAATCGTTTATATTCACTATGAAGATTTTTCCGTTGAATATTTTTTATATCACGATCAACATTAGATCTATCAATATCATTTAAACAAGATTCATAATAATTAGATACATCTGTGATATATTTCATTTTATATTTTTTATCAAAACTTTCTAATCTGGCATTTTTATCAGTTTGTGCATCTGTTGATTTTTTAGATATTTTAATATTACTTGAAAATTTATTACGTTCTTCTATATATTTTTCATATAATTCTTGTTTCTTTTCTAAAACTAAATAATGATATGGATATTCTTCTTCTTCTGTATCGGCAAGGTTATTATAAATATAGTAGAATAAATCTTTACAAACTTGTGAGTTAGTATTAAATATAATCATAGGAAACATATCTTTATCATTACACTCTCTGAGAAATTTAATAATATTTTCTTTTGAATCTGAAGTTGATTTATTATATTTAAGATTATTTAATATATCTTCAATTTTATTGTCATCACGATAATCAAGTAGAAATTTTTTCAGTATCCTTTCATATTCTAAACAATCATCTAATGTAAGTAATTTATTTTCAGTGAAATATTCATCTGGTGATAATCCATCAATAATTTCTTCTTCATCTTCATATATGTCTTCAATACAATCCCATAGAGTTGCACAATCATTAGGTGTAAATGATAGTGAATTTTCTACAAAATTATCTTTTAAATCAACCTGTTTAATAGTACATAACGGATGTAATGATTTGAGTCCATTATCATATATCCATCTTTGATGATTAATAAACCTTTTATTATACTCTACATAATTGATATTTTTATCAGGATGTATTTGTGAAAACTTTTCTTTAAGAAAATCTATATTTCCAATTGTTGCTGATAGAGCAAGAAAATTACAATCAAGAATTTTAATAAGATTTTCATATACATCTCCATCATCAGATTTATTAAGATTATGTATTTCATCAAATACAGCATAATCAAAATGATTACCTATTTTATATATATTATTTTCTATTTCTTTTGGTGTTCCAATAAATATATTTGTTTTAGCATCAAATGAATTATGTGATAAATTTTCTAAAAGATAGTGAACTTTATATCCCATATAGACAAAATGTGATCCTACTTGATATGCAACTGGTTTTGCTGGACAAACATATAATATCTTTTTGTGAATAATACCAGTACTCATAGCAATCCAAGTTTTACCTGCTGATGTAGGTGCTTTAACAATACATGATTCTTTATTATTTACATAATTAATTACTTTTCGTTGCCAATCATCTAATCGTTTTTCGGGATTGTCCCAGAAATTTAGAGGTGGTAAGAGATGTCCTAATTCTTTCATCATATAATATTTATATTCATATTCTTCCAACTTATTTCCAATTTTTTCTATTAAATCTTTATATTCATTATTATCTATATCTTTTAATCCATAATATAAAGAAATGATAAAATGTAAATGTGATTTGCGATGATTATTCCAATAATCTTCTAAAAATAAATATTTAATTTTTGTTATTCCTTCAATTGATTTTAATTTATTTAAAGATTTATATGGATTATTTAATTCTCTATTATTAAATAAGAATTCTATTTTAGATAAATCATTTTTTATAATTTCTTCTGTGCGTTTCTTTGTTACTTCAGCACGAATTAAATCTGCTTTTTTTACAACTTGTTTTTTACCTTTTTGTTTTTTAATAGGTTTAGATATATTTTCATTTTTTAAAGTGTCTTCAATAATATGTTTAAGATTTGTATTTAAAGACGATGATAAATCACGAATAAATACATTGAAATTATTTTTATCAATTGTTTGTTTAGATAAAATATCCATCTTCAATTAATATATTAATTAATTCTTAAATATATTTCAAATTTTTTTTCTATTATATATTATAAATGGTTAAAGGTTCTAGAAAAAAAAGAAAATCTTTAAGGGGTGGAAGTGAAGCAACTGCTGAGTATGTGCCTGGGGGTAATGTTAAGGTATGTTTTCCTGTGGGTGTTGTGGGCGATTTACCATACCCAACACCCCAGGTGGTCGAGGCGTCGGCGAAAGAGGCAGCGAAGGCGGAATATTACCGTGGCGTGGAGGAAGGGAAGAAGGCGCGGGCGGCCGCGACAAGAAGCACGGGGACCGGACAACAAGAGGGAACGGTAGAGACGGGTCTTCAATCGGAAGCGGATACGGAGACCGCGACAGGCCAATCACAGGGCGCGGATGCCCAGACAAGAGGATCCTCAGATCAGACGACAAGCCAACAACAGCGTGTGGAGGAGGAGCAACAGGGGCAGCAGGAGAGAGAGAGCGGAGGAGGATCCAAACAAAGAAAATCAAGAAGAAAAACTAAAAGATCAAATAAATCAAGAAAGGTGAAAAGAACCAAAAGATTTAGAAAATCTTTTAGAAAATCTAAAAAAAGTAAAAAAAGAACAAAACGTCATTAAATAATATTAATTATTAACCTGTTCATATAATGGTGTTAATTTTTCTTTTGATGGATATATTTTATTAATATCAATAGGAACTAATTCAGCAAGTTCATTCATAATAAATTTAATATCTTTATTTATTATATTTCCTTCATTATTATTATTTGATATTGGTCCAACAACTTTATCATCAGTTGATTTAATAAATCCTTCAGGTTTATTAGGTTTTAAATTTTGTAATTTATTGTTTCTTATTCTTATAATAACTATTTCTTTCTGAAGTTTAAATATGTTAAATAGTAAAAAATTAAATACCACAACAATTAATATAATATATAAAGTTTTTCTTCTCATATATAATATATGTTAAAAAAAATATTTATTAAAAAAGGTATTATTTTTATTCCAAATAATAACAATAATAATATTAAAATTAACTATAATATTATAAATGATAAAAATAATGATAAAATTAAATCAATAAAAAAATATTATGAAGATATTGGGTGTGTTTATAATTAAGCACTTAATTTAACAGAGAACATACTAATTATTTTAGATATTATAAATGTAATACACATAATAATAACAATCATTTCTATTGTTTTCATTTGTTTAAGATAATCTATTAAACTTTTAAAACCACCAAACATAGATACATTAGTATTATTATATTTAAACATTTTATCATAAATACTTTGAATTATATCATATCTATTACTAGATGGATCACAACTTTTCATAATATTTAAAATTTTTTGAAAAAAATCCGGAAAATATCGGGATAATCTATTTAAAATATTATTCATTCTAGTTAAATCATTATTTTTTATTGCATCAAAATCTGTATTATTTTTATTATATAATATTGCAAGTGATAATAATAATGTAACATTTAAATCAATAGAACAATATTCGCTAAATGAATCTGCTAAAGCATCTGTAGGTAATTCTATAAAATTTACCATAACATTTTCAACAAAATCTAATTCAGTAGTATTAGTTGGATTTCCTAAATCCAAGAAGGTAATTCTTTTTATATTTGATAAATAATCATCACTATTTTCATTATCATATAATTTACCACCACTTTGATTATTAATACTTTCAATCATATTACCTAATTTTAACATAAAATTACCTGATAATTGTGTTTGAAGTACATCTAATAATGAATTAAGATCTATTTTTTCAGGAAAATCTGGATTTCCTTCTTGATTAGACTTTTCTTCAGGATTTCTTGGATCTGGTATTGTAGGTGTTGAAGTTGGAGTTGGAGTTGGTGTTGATGGAGGAGACCCCAAATTTGCTGGTATATCATTACAAACAGGTTCTCCACTCACTTTACAGGATTTTATATCATTATTATTATTATTAGTATATTCACAAGGTGTGTAATTACCTTCATTATCTCCTTCTAAACTATTATTACATTTACCTTCATTATTATCCAATTTACTACATTTTTCATTATATCCTAATATAGTCTTATTAGGTATTGAATCACATTTAGGAAGTTCACCTTGACCTTCAATTAAATTCATACTATATTATAATATATATATTTTTTTAATAAACAAATGAATGTAATGATTGTGTATAAGGATTTCTTCTAAAAGGTTTCAATAATTCTGGATCGATTCTACCACCTTCCAATGAACTAATTGATTTATCATCAAGTTTATCTTTAAATTGTGTAAAATTACATGTATTTTTAGCCAAATATTCTGGATTCATTTTATCATAATGTGTTTGTCTATGATTAAAATAATCTTGTTCATTCTTTTTAATATCAATATTATAGGTTTCAACACTATTATAATATTTATCACCTTCAGGACAAGGATATCTACCCTGTGCTATAATTTCTTTAGTCGCATTGGTTTCAGCATTTCTATATTCATCTTCATTAATAGGTTGAGGAACATTTGTTCCACCAACTCCAATATAGTTTTCGTCATATGTTGTATGTTGTTTTTTAGTATTTTTCATTTCATCATATAATCTTTCTGTAGGTAATTCTGTTCCAGTTAAATATCCATTATTTGCTGGATCTATTGTAGTTTCTTTAATAGTTGTTTTTACTTTATCTTGTATTCCTAATGTAACTTTGTCATGTCCTGGTTTTAAATTACTATCATATGTTCTTAATTCAGTTACTTGTCTTTCATTGGGATATATCATAGTATTATCCATAATAACATCATTGTTCATCTGATTGACATTTGTACCAGCATTTCTAATTGTATCTGAAGCAAATGTTTGCCTATTAGATACAGCAAATTTAGGTCTATTTGCTGGTTCTTCAGCATCAATACCAGTTGCTATACCAAATTCTTGTTTGTTGAAAAATTGTCTATTAGTATTAGGCATAATTTGTTCTGGTCTACCACTTTCTGCTGTATATGCTCCATTTGTTACTAACCACTTATCTGGAGAATTATAATAATCAATAAATGGTTTATGTTCGAATACTTGTCCAATCTTACCTCTTTTTTTATGACCAGCACCAGATAATACTCTACCTGAATATGATTCTTTTTGATTATCTAATGTTCTTATATTTTCAGTTTTACTTTTTTCATAATATTGTCTATTAATATCTCCTAGAACCATATTTTTATCATCTATAGGTTGAACTCTTTGTTGTTCAAATGGTAAAACATTATTATTAATTTTACTAGCAACATAATTTTGTTGTAAAAAATCTCCTTCAAATTGAGAACCAAATACATTTTCTTGTTTAAATGGTTGAAAGAAATTAGGTTGTTCTGTTTTTCTTATATTAAATTCTGTATCACCTTGATGTCTTCTTAATTGAACATTATTATCAGATAAATTTAAATTAGGTGGTCCATCACCTTTAAAATATGGTGCTAATTTAATACCTTGATCATTTACTAAAAAATCATCTTTTAATATTTTACCACCTGAAATATTACTATATAAATAATCATCATTATTAGTTGAATCTTGTGGTGTTTGATTTAAATATTCTTCAATATTTTGATAATTAATAATACTTGAACCAGGTATTTTTGCTTTTTCATAATTTTCAAATATAGTTTTCTTATATTCATCATCTGATTTTTGAAAATAATTAGTATTGTAAGCTTCAGATTCAGAAGGAAGATCTATATTATTATTATTATTATTATTATTATTATTATTGTTATTATCATTATTTTTATTTAATAAATAACCAGTTCCCAATATACCAAGTAATACTGCTGCCTCCATAATATATATTATATATATAAAAATATATTAAATTAACAAAATATAATATAAAAAAATATTAAAAATTATCATACATAGATTTATTAAAAGGACAAGGTTTATATTCATCTAATATAAGATTATAAGTATCTTCACCAAATCTTCTAACTTCTTTAGGTTCTATAGCTGTTTTCTGTGGATCAAAAAATAAATTATAAAATCTATTTTTAGTTAATCCTCTTAATTCAGATGGTGGATTAGTTAATAAACTATTTTCTTCATGAAAAAATCCGTCATCTAAGTCTTTATATTCAATATTTTTATTTTCATCGGGTATATATTGTTTACAAGGATTATTTGAGTTTATTCTTGTAATATTATATAATTCAGATTCAGTATCAATCAAAGATAAATTTTGATTAATAGAAGCACCCATTTTTTGAAGTCTGACAGTAGGTGCCCATGGATAAACAACTTTATTTAATTTTTTAGATATATCCAACATATATAATCCTGGCCCCATAGATTCTTTATTTAATGATTCTAATTGATAGTTTTGGTTCTGTATATATAAATTATTCATATATATATAATATAATAAATTATTTTTATAGAAATTAAATATTTTATTAATTATTTTTATTAAATTGATCACATCTTTTATTATAATCCATTAATTTATATACATCTCTAGATGGAATACCACCTCTAACCCAACCTTTAGAGTTATCTTCAGGGATTAAATGTATAGGGTTTTGTACTTCAGCTGATAATCTAGGAATCATTGGAGTAAAATAATTTGGAATAGTTATTCCAGATAAAACATTACATGCTTTATCGCCAAAACTAGTTAAATTACCTCCTTGAATTACTGATTCAACATTGGGATTGTATGCACCTTTACCAAAAAATCCGGCATTATATTTAATTGGAAGTTGATTTAGATAATTTTTATTCGTTAATAAACCATATCTAAGTTCTGAATTTTGATCAACTATACATCCGTCCACACCAATAGAACCAACCCCAGCATTAAAATTAATAACTGGTTGTGATAATTGTAAATTTCTGGCGTCAGGTAACATACAATCACATCCATACATGCTATCTAATTCATATCTACCAGGTCCCAAACTTTGTTGAGTATCAATTAACTGAGTCCCTTTATCATACATTAAATTATTTTGTCCAAATAATTTGAATTTAGATTTATCTATATCTTGATTTAAACAATCTTTAATTTTACCTTCACTTTGATTCGCAGAACATAATGTTGCGCCATACCCATTTTCAAGTATTTCAGTCATTATATATTATAATATATATTTTTTTTTTATATTTAAGAAATTAATATAAGATATTAAACTATTAGGATGAACTTTTTTGTGGACCACCAAATCCACCTCTTGTATTTAATGATGAATTAACAATATCAGCAGCACATTGTATAGAATTACCCTCTGAACAAGTAGGTGGTGTTTTATAACACCATTCTGCAAATTTAATTGTATCACTTAATATTGAATTTATAGGAACAGTATAGAATTCTCTTTGTGAATTATTATTATTAAATATATCTGTTTGATCTCTATATAATCCATAATCAAAATATTCGTTCTCCATTGCTCTAATTACAGAATTATCATATGATTTACATGATTTCATTAAATTACCATCTTCATAATCCTTTAATGTTGGATTCATAAAAGGGTTTTCTTGTGTTGGTAATATACATCCTTCAGCATCACTATTATTATTATTACTATCTATTTGTGAATTAATAGTAGAATTACTATTTATTTGTATACTACTATTATTACTATTAATATTATTATTATTACTATTATTATTACTATTATTTTCTATATTTATTGATTTATTATTTTTATATACTACTATTGTTAAAATACCCACTATAATTATTATTGTTAAGTATTTATAATCTTTTTTTAAAATGAATAAAATAATTGAAAAATATATTGATAATCTAAATATAGCATTTAATTTATTAACAAGACTTAAATAATTATAAGGAATAATTTGAAAAATATTATTTCTATTAAATAAAATTGTTAAATCATTTAACCAAAAGTTATCCATATATATAATAAATATTATAAAAAAAAATAATTATTTCTTTGAATCAAGTTTTTTTCTTAATCTTTCTCTTACAACCTCAGGATCATGATTATTTGATTTTTTAGATTTACTTTGTGATTGTTGTTGTTGTTGTTGTTGTTGGGGTGGAGGAGTTGGTTGCGCTTGTTCACCTAACATATTCAGCATATTACTTAAATCAGGCATTTGACCACCTCCTCCTGGATTTGCTCCCATCATATTACCAAACATTCCCACCATATTTTCCATCATTCCATTATTCATTAATCCAGATGCTTCACCAAATAATGTATTCATATCTATCTCATTACTATCAATTTTTTCTTTCAATGTAGAATTAATTGATTGAAATATATTCATCATATTTTCAGGTTTTAAAAGATCTTCAGCATTACCTTCATTAATATTTAATTCTCCTGTAATTTCTTTAGCTAAATTACCTATAGCTGTATCTTCTAAACCTTCTATAGGATTACTTGAAGAATTTTCTTCATCTTCATCTTCAACATTAATATTTTCATTTATTTTTTTAAATTTTTTCATTATATTTAATTCCTTTTTCGTTATTTTTTCACCTGATAATAATTTATTTTGAGCATTTGTCATTACATCACCAGATACTAAATTAAGATTAATTAAACAGAATATATTTAAATATTTCCATATATTTTGTTTAGTTTTATTACTTATATCAGATTCCCATAAAGTTTTCATAGAAATATCTTTAATTAAAAATAATTCATCTGTAAAAACTGAACTATCTTTATTCATAATATTATCAGTAATATTAGATATATTATCTAAAAATTTTAATAAAATATCATTTTCATTTATTATTAATTTTTCTAATATTAATATATCATTATAATTTTTTTCAATTGTTTCTTCATGCTCTGGAAAAACTTTAATTAAATCTTTTAAAAAGTTTTTAAATTTAGATAACATTTGATCATTAATATCCATTTTTATATATATGATAGAAATATTTAAATATTTTCATACGCATTATATTTATCTTCTATTTTTCATTAATTCCTCATAAGCATTATTATCGAATTTGTTTGATTTATTAATATCGGAAGAATTACTATTATTATTATTTAAATTATTTTCTTTATATCCTTCATCAAGGAAACAATATTCACCTATTAAATTATTACTATTAGTATTATCAATGCTTTCAAACATACATCCTTCTGAATCACAGACACCCATTATATCTCCATCATTATTATTATTATCAATTTGTGGTTGTGGTTGTTTATTTGGTTCTCTGTATTTTTGTAATTCTATTTCTCTTTCATCTAAAACATTTTTAGGAATATTTTGTCTTACAGGTTGTTGTCGTTGTTCAGGTACTTGTTGTGTTTTTTGCATATGTCCATTACGTTCCATATCAAATCTATTTACATCATTTATAATACCATTTAGTTCTTTACCTGAATATAATTGATTATTTTTAATTAATGTTGGAACTACTTTAAGTTCTTTTGGATAAGGATAGTCTTCAATTGCTTTAATTATAAAATATGGTTGTAAATTAGGGTTTTCTTTTAATAACATTAATAATTGTCCGCAGTGTTGACATTTCTTACTAATATATAAATCCATATTATTTATTTATATATTTATTTTTCTTATTATAAACATAAATTTGATTATTTAAAAAATAAATATTATATTATACATAATGTCAAGTTTTACTTGTGAAATTAATGTTAATGAAAAATCTACAAAAAATCACCTTCTATTTGAAATTAAAGGGAATGAAGAATATGGTATGAATAGAACAATTGTTAATGCCATTAGAAGGGTATTATTATCTTCCATTGAAACTTATGCTTTCAGAACTGAATATGGTAAATCCGATATTACTATTGAAAAAAATGAAACATCTTTACATAATGAATTTATTCTTGATCGTATTGGTATGATACCTCTTTATATTGATCCTAATTTAGTTCAACAAAATCCACTTAAATATTTATTTGTATTGAATGTTAAACATGATAATTCTAAAGCTATAACTTTAATAACTGCTGAAGATTTTGATATTTATGAAATAAAAAAATCTGTTACAGAAACAGCTGATTATCAAAATGGTATGGTTACAACTATTGATAAAAATAATTATGAAAAAACTCCTATATCTGATAAAGTTAAAAAAGAAATATTCAGACCTTATGATGATAAATATTATTGTTTATTACATGAACTTAAATCAACAAATTCAGAAGATAATGTTCAAGAATTAATATTATATGGTTCTCCATCTGTTTCTATAGCAAAAGAAGATGCTCGTTGGCAAGGTGTTTCCTGTGCGACTTATTCATTTAAAATTGATGAAGAACTATGGCAAAAAATTAGAGATGAAAAATTAAGTAGAGAAGATATTTCAGATGACAAACTTGAAGATTTTGCCAAAGATTTATTCTTAAAAGAAGGTCAAAGATATTTTCATAGAGATTTAAATGGTGAATCATATTGGTATAATTTTGATATTGAATCACAACATTTCTTAAATGCTAAAGATTTATTTCAAAGATCTAATGAAATCTTAATTGAATCATTAGATACATTTAAAGAAGAATTAGAAAATACATTAGATGAGGAAAAAGAATCTTTAATTAAATTTAAATTTCATAATAATGATGAGAAGAAAAGTATTGTTAATATTATTATTGAAATGCCAGCAGTAATACAAATAAATAATGTATGGCATGGATTTGATGATACATTGGCATCTATTATTCAGGCACACGTTTCAAATCATATGATAAATGAAACATCGGCATTAAATGTTATTGGTTATAAAAGAACACATCCATTAGAAGATAAATATTTATTTACTATTTCATTTAATCCTAAACATAATCTGGGTTCTGTAGACATAGATGAAAAAACAAAAACAAGTGCTATAGTTCAAGAATTATCACAAGCATGTGATGAATTAAGCAGTATATTTGGTGAAATTATGAAATCTGGGATGGGTATTTAATTCATTATTATTCTAATAATAATTCATCCTAATTCTAATAATAATTCAGAACAAATGAAATTCTTTTAACATTCATATTTTGTAAATAATCATTAATTAATTTATAATTAATTTTTTGTCCAGTTGATTTATAAATATTATGTAATTCATAAATTAATGGTTTTAGTTGATATGGTACATTTTTCCTTTCAACTGATTTTTCTATAAAATGATTACAATAATTTGAATATAATTCATTTCTCATAATTTCATATTTATTTTTATAACGGATAAATAAATCTTTATCATCATTATATACTTTTAAATATTCTTGTAATCTTCTTTGTTTATACAAATCTAAAAATACAAACATCTTATTATTTTGATTTGGTCTTAAATTAAAAATATATTTATAATCATCTGTAATATAAACTTGTCTAATACCATCTTTAATAATATTATATCCTTTATCATATTTATGAATACTTTCACCCTCACACATTTTTAATTCATGATAGTCTTCATATGTTTTAACGCAATCAAATGGATAATTTCCTAATTCTATTTTTTCTGGATATCCATTATCATATTTATATTCTTCTACTAAAACTACTTTATTTTCTTTAATAGGAATAATATTACTATTATTCTTATGTTGTAGAACGAATGAATATGAATGTAGAGGATTTAATTTATCATATTGATTGAAACAATCATTAAACATATCTTTAAAAGATACTTTTGAATTTTTATTCCAATAATTCTTAGCACCGATAAAAGAACGAGTTGATAAAATCCATTCATCATTATGATAAAATACATTAATCATTGTACCATCAAAAATTCTTGAAATTTTCATATTATTACCTAGTAAAATATTATGATCTTTTTTTAATGATTTCATAGGTGCCACAGAAATAATCTTATTTGTTTTTTGATCAATAATAATTGATTTAAATAATTTAGTAAAATCATTAATAATTGTGTCATGTTTATATTTAACTAATGTTAATCCAAGAATATTATAATTATGATATTGAAGATTAAAATTTTTGAATTGAACAAGATAATCTTTATTTTTATTTATATAAGTTTGAATATCCATTATGATACTTTATTATATAACGTGTTTTAATTTTAAGTAATTAAAATATGTATTATATTAATATAATGAGTGATTCAGATGAACCTGATATTTCTGCCACAGTTAAAAATGACACACCTATTTCAGAAGAAATACCTAATTCACCAAAAGAAGTAGAAGATGTAATTGAATCAGAAGATGAATTAGAGGGTGATAATATACCAGTCATAGAAGGTGAAGAATTTGATGATGAATTACAAGAAGAAAAAGAAGATATTATTGATGACAATATAGAAGTTCAGACAATTAATTTAAAAGAATTTAATACCGATTTTAATCCTGATGATTTATTATTATTAATTTTATTAGATAATGATAAATATGTAGATTATTTAGGTATTATTACAGATATAACTGATGATTATATTGTTTTAAATGATGAACGTAATATTTATTATACAGAAGGTTTTATACAATTAATTCATAAAGATTATTCTATTTTTGATATTATAAAAATACAAGAAGTTTCATATGATATTCTTGAAAAAGATGAAGTATTTAAAGAAGATAAAATAGAATTAGAATTAGTCGAGAAAACTAAAAAAGAAAAAATATATACAGATACAGAAAAAACAGAAGATTTTATATCAAGTATTATTAATTTATATGATATTTATGATAATGAAAAATTAATTAAAGATATAACAGAAAATTCATATTTATTTATAGATTTAATTAAAAAATCGAAAGATATATCTGAAATTGATAATACAGATTATCTTAAATTTATTAAAGATTTAATTAAAACAAATGAATTAAATATACCTTCATTTATTTTACCTATTGTAGGTATGAAGAAAAAAATATTTAATTCAGATTTACCTGAATCATCTGATACAATAAATACAACTATTGAAGAAGAATTAGTAAGAAAATATAATATATTAAATGAAACAGATGATTTTTCATCAAAAGGATATATAAATTATATGAATAATTTATTAAGTGATGAGTTTTCATCATATATAAATGATTTAAATAAATATGGTATACATATTAGTATTTCAAAAAATGTTATTAGAGATTGTTTTGATGATATGAATCCATGTAATAGTGTATCTGGTAGATATTCTATTGATTTATTAAAAATAAGGGATGAATTAGATATAATTCATAATCAAGAAAAAGAGATAATTGTTGAAAAGAGAAATATTAATATGATTGGGTTTTTATTTATACCGATTGAATATATTAATGAAATATATAATTTAGATTTATATAATCCAATATATAATTTAAATGATATAATAAATTTTTGTAATAATAAAAATTTAAAAAATATATTAAAAAGTGTAACTATTAATAATATTAATATAAATAATGATACAACAAGAGTAGAAGAATATGAACAAAATTTTTATAAATATTTATTTGATATAAATAAAAATATAACATATAGTGAATTTAAAGATATATTAATAAAAAATTTCCCATCTAATACTGATATAATTAATTCATTAAATTATATTATTGATGAAGATAAAGGTTTATATTTATATAATTTATTTTATAATTATGATGATATAGAAAAAATATTAAATCTATTAAATATTTCTATTAAAGATATTAATTATACAAAAAAACAAGAATTAAATAAAGTAATTAATAATAATATTACAGAATATATTAAAATATATAATGATTTATTAAAAAAATATATAAAAAAAATAAAACCATTAAAAAAGATTACTAAAGAGTTAGATTTAAATGAAAAAATAAAATTATGTCAAGAATTAATTTTTTCACAAAAAGATTTAATATATCAATATTATTTAATACAAAAATTTATATCAATTTATGGAAGAGAAGCAGATGAATATGAAGATAAATCATTTTATTATAATAAATCAGTAAAATCTGAAAAATTAATATGTAAACATTATTTATATTTAATAAAGGGAGATAAAAATTCATTTGAAACTTTAAAAAGTGTATATGGTGTCCCTTGTAAAGATGGAAATATATATTGTAAAAAATGTAATCGATTTATATGTTATGATGATTTTTCAACATTTGAAGGATTTCAAGAAGGAGTTCCAACAACATCAAAAGAAGCAACAAAAGATATAGAAGATATTATTAATTTAGAAGATAAACAAATAAAAAGTTCTTACGAATTTATTAAATATATATCTGAAAAATTCAATATTAATATTCATAATGATGATATGATAAAAATTATAAATTTATATATATTATTAAATCAATCAGATCTTTATAATATTAGATATGAAACAGATAATATATTAAAATCACATCCATCATTAAAAAGTAAAGAAAATAAAAAAACAAGTAAAGAATTAAATGAATATTTATGTATTATAAATAATATATTATCAGCTATATTTTTAATATTTATTCAAATACAATTATCAAATAATTCATATAATATAAATTTTAATAATAGAATAAATCTTATAAATTCAGATGATTCATGGAAAGTTATAAATGTATCTGATAATGAAGAATGTATAAATATAAAAGTTATAACATATATAGAAAGTAAATTTAAATCTTTAGTAAAAAAATATCCTAAAGAAAAAACATTTAATTATATTCATGAATTATTCAATGAATTTGAAGTTTATAAAGAAATGAAATTTTCATTTAAAAGACATTTCATAAATGTTATAAGATATTGGTTAAATCCTCAATATAATTTATATACTCAATTAGATAAATATTTCTTATTTGAATCAGGTATAAATAAAGGATATATAAAAGATAGTTGGATTACATATAAACCTTTAAGTGATAATAAATTAATAAAACAAATAAATAATATTGTACAATCAAATAATGATTTATATATTAAATATTTTGTCAATAATAATTCATTACAAAATATATCATTATTAAAATCAATAAATAATGATGAATTAAAATATAAAGAATTTGATATAAAATTATCTGAGTTAATGAATAATTCTTCATTTAAAAGATTATATATATATGCACTTAAAGCATATGGTAAATCTCCTGTATTACCTATATTAAATTTATTATCTTCAGAATTTTTAAAAACATTCACATCTAGTCACAAAAAAGAATTAATATTATTATTAAATAAATGTAATTTTAATCATGAAAATGAACAATATTCATCAATTAATTATAAATTAATTAAAAATGTATTTTTAGATGAAATAATACAATTAGATATAAAAAAAGATAGTGATAATATTCTTAAATTTATTCATATTAATAATTATAATCATGAATATTTCTTATTAAATTCAAATGTTATAAGATATTATTCATATAATCCACCTAAAGTATATATTACTGATAGTTTTGATGAATTATTAGAAAAAAATGAATCAATATTAACAAAAATGTTTAAATATTATTGTTTAGATAAAAATGATAAATTAATTCCAAATAGAGTTAAAGAAGTTGATGGTGTATTAATAAATACAAATATAATTAATTATTTGTTATTAGATTTTAATGAAGGACTAATAGATGATATAACTGATTGTGTGAAAGAATTACCTATGACAAATGAATATTTTCATATAATATTAAACTATTTAATTGAAAAAAATAAAATGAAATTACCTAATCAATTTATACCTTATACTGAAAATTATACAAATCAATATATCATAAATTATATTTATAAAAATACATTAATTGAAACAAGATTATTAGAATTTTTTGATGATTATCTTGATTCTGAAGAAACTATTTATGATAAATTTAAAAATATATTTGATTTATTAGAATTAATAATTTATAAAAAGGACAATAATGATATGGTTGATATCTCCGAAATATCAAATCAATTTGATATAATATTAAGAAATATCATAAGTTATAAAAAAGATTTTATAGAAAATACTGATAAATTATTTAATAAAATAATAGAAAATGATATGTATTTACAATTTAATGAATTACAAAAAGATAGGATAGGTTTTAAACTAAATAAAAAAGAACAAACAAATTTAGAAAGAGATATAAATTTTAAACCTGAAACAAATATCCCTTATTTAATAAATAACATTATAAATAAATTAGAAAATAAAAACATATGTGATAAAATGATAAATAATATATTTTACTATTTAAGTTTCTTAAAAAATACTCCAAATGGAAATTTTAATCCAATAGTTCATAAAAATGAATGGAAAATGAGTGATTCTAAAATAGAATATATATATGAATATTTATCAATAAATACATTTTTACTTCATAATGAAATATTTATGAGAAATAAAATGAAAGATTTTGAACAAAATAATAAATATGCTGGATTTAATGAATATAGAAAAAATGATTATTATATTTTCTTTGATAGTTTGTATAATTATATAAATAAATATAGATATAATATTGATAAACTTAAAACAGATGATGCTATTTTTAAAGAATCACAAATAAAATTATTAAATAAATTTATTTTCCTATTTATTATTAATAAAATTGTAGAATATATTCAGAATTTATTAGATGATTCATCAAAAGAATATATGGAGATGAAAAAGATGTGTGATTTAATAGAAAATGTTGATATAACAGTTGAAAACTGTATTATTATATTATCTAGATTTTTACTCGATATATTATTAAATATATATGAAAAAATAAATGACTTAAATTGGATATATATAGATAAAGAAACATATCGTAATAAATTAGATGAACACAATGCTCGTGAAAAACAATTTAATTTGGATAAATTAGATCATATGACAGATGATAAAAGAAGATTATATGTTGCAAATCAACAAATTAAAAGTGGTATTACATATAAAGAATCAGAAAAAGAAAATCTTAAAAGAATGATGGATGGCGATAGAGATCAACAAATAATTGAAGAAAGAATTGAATTAAATAAAGCATTATTTGATGAATCAGAAAATTTAGTAGATTCAGTTGATGATGTTGTATTACAAGATCAAAACCAAGATGACATTGATCCAGGTGAAGATGAAGGGTATTATGGTACTAATGATTTTGCTGCTGATGGTGAAGAAAATGAAGATAATTTAGATGCTTTACAATTAAATGAAGATTAATTTGTTTTTTATTTATATATAATGAATTATAAATTAATACTTATTTTTATAGGATTATCATTAATAATTATAGGTTATAATAATAATTCAAAATAAATATATAATAATATATATGTTTAATATTAAAATTTTATTATTAATTATGGGGTTATTTTTAATGACATTTGGATATATAAATAATCAAAAAGGTCAAGATAAAAATAAATATGTATATAAAGTTTTTCCAAGAAATGTATATGATGAAATATATATGTCTATGCCATCATTAGAATATAATGATGAATTATATAATAAAATTAATATGACATATATGTTAAATGATTATGGTGATTATAGAAATTTATATGAAAAACCTGTAAAAAGATGTAATAATCCTGAATATAGAAAAAAGAATAATACTGAATGTAAATCAGAATTTAAACCATTTATATCAGAAAGTGAAAGGATACATTTGGAAGATGAAATGTTTGATAAATTATCAATAAAACAAAAATTTAAATTTCTAAAAAATAGATCCATTAAAAATGATAAATTTTTAGGATTTTATAAATTATAAATTATTTACATATACGATAGAATATAGATTCACCACATTTAATAGATTTCCTTTTAATTTTAATTATATCACCTACAGACATTCTATTTAATTTAGCCATGACATCTGTTTTTAATATTATTGGTAATTGATTTAAATTACAATTACATTTTAATAATATATCATTTATTTCTAATTTATTTCTAATAACAGTATGTTCAGGCATTAATGAATGTTTTAATAGGTTATTTGTAACAGAATTTATATCTAAACAATGGATATTTTTAAAATGCTTTAAAGATATATTTTCTCCTAAATTTATATTATGTTTCTTTAAATCTTCATCAATTTCTTTTGTCAACCCATGAGATTCTAGATCTGTTTGTAATTCTATATTTAATGTATTAATATATTTATTTATAGATTCACCCATCTGTTCATCAACTAACATTAAAATACTATCACATATATTAATATATTTTTCATCATATAAAGATTTTATTTTATCTCTAATTTTATCATTTAATTTTTGTGATTGTTTGTCATTTTCTTTAAAATTAACATATAAAACTAATAATCTATAATTAGGTATTTCTTTATGATTAAGAAATATATTACAATTAAACCCCAATCCAAATACATTAATTGGATTATCAGGATTAAAATATATTTTTTCTATCTCTGAATCAGAATAATCTGAAATACTTGATACATCCCATTCATTTGAAAGAATCTCTTTGAGTGTATATCGTGAACGATTAATTTTTTCAGTTTTTTTCATATTATATTAATATAATTTATTTTTTAAATCAAATTTAATTATAAATTATATTATATTATATGGATAAAGTAATTGAAGAAATTCATGAATTATATGAAAAATATTTTAATAATCATAACAATAATAATAATAATAATAATAATAATAATAAATGTAAACCAGTATATAATCCTAGATTCTGGAATTCTTTAAATAAAAATGTTAAAGATTATACAAATTGTTACTCTTATGCATTTGATCATATAGAAATTGGTGCTAAAAAAAAATTACAACCAGGTGAATTATCAACTGGTAAATTTAAAAAATATGATTGTGATGAAATACTCAATAAAGTTCGACAAGATTATAATAATCAAGGTATTATCCAAGTTCATAAAGATTATATTACACCTTGTAATCATTATAAAATAGCATTAGTTATAGATGATAAAGGTGATGAACAAGATTATCATTTTTATAGACAAGATTTTGATGGATTTTGGTCACATAAACCAGGCAAAAATAAAGTAAGAAGACATGATGCTTCTGGTGTTCCCATAAAAGATCCTTTAAAAGCAGATCGAAATTATGATATGTCTGATGATAATAAAAATAATGAATCTGATAATAATTATTATAAATTTTGTGGATATTATTTAGTACCATATAAAGGTGGTGGACCTTTTAAAAGGATTAGATAATCATTGTTGATTACATTGTTGTATTTGTGGTTGTTCTTCTTCTATATTATCTTCTTCCATTGTTTCTTTAAATTTTATATATGATATTTCAGGATTTTTTTTAGTTAATTCATAAACTTCTATATCAGAATCTATTTCATTACAAGATGGTATATTTATTACATCATTAAAACCACCTTTAATTAATATTTCATTATCTATATTAATTTTATCTGGAAATATTATATTAAAATTGATATATAAATCACCTTTGATTATTGGTGAATTTATATAGGGCATACCTTCTTCTTCTATACAATAATTATATTCTTTTGTTCTATAATAAAATATATTATTTCCTTCTTTTTTTGATTCTAATAATTCATCTATATTATTTTTATAAAAATATGTTTCATTTTTTTTTATTATAAAACCCGTAATGTTTTCATTTTTTAATTTACCATTTGTGATTAATTCTTTTATATTATCAGAATCACAAATATTTGCTTTAGCAAAAGGTTCTAAAGATATATCACATTTTCTACTTGTCCATTTTGATTTTTTATTTGGTTTAATAACTTCATCATTTGTTATTAATATTAATCTATTATCTAATGTATTCAATTCAATTTTAATCCCTTTTAAAGCTTCTAATAAACTAATATCTTTATTGATAAATAAATCATATCCTTTTCTTGTATATAATTTATCTTTTATTTCTTTAATTATAATAATTAAATCACCAGGATCCCCATTTACTATATCATGACCTTTTTCATATATGATTATTTTATGATTATTTGGAACACCTTTTGGTATATTTACTTTTATATTTTCTTTTATATAATTAATAGTATATTTATTACCCTTTCCATTACAATTTGTACAAGGTTGTTGGATTTGTTGTATCATTGGTCCCATCCTAATTGTTTTTGACATAAATCCTGTACCATTACATATATTACATGTAGTTATACTATCATGATCTATTATATTTCGTGTTATTGTTACATTTATATTTTTTCCATTATATATTTCTTTTAATGTTAAATGAACTTCATGTATTATATTATCACCTCTTTTATCTATATTACTATTTCTATTCATACCGAACATTTGTCCTAAAATATCATTTGGATTATGTGACATATTTGAATCTTCTTCACCATATTTATCATAATTTTCTTTTTTTTTAGGATCTGATAATGTTTCAAATGCTTTAGTTATTTCTTTAAATTTATCAGGATCTCCTCCTTTATCTGGGTGATGAATTACTGCTAATTTACGATATGCTTTTTTAATATCTATTTGAGTAGCATTTTTATCTATATTTAATATATCATAAAATTTATTATTATCAATTGAATTATTCATCATAGAATGGTTAAAAAACATATTTATTTAATTATATCATATTATTTTTAAGTTTTAAGCATAATTAAAAAAATCTTTATCATTATATATAATTGTTATAATTATTAATAATAATATAATATAAATTATTATCTTATGTTTATTAGATAATTCTAATTCATTAAATAATATATCAAATAAATTCCACATAAATATCCAAAATAATATAGATAATATAAAACTATACATATTATTTATAAATCTAATCATATATATAATAAATTTGAAAATATTATAATATTATATAGAAATATTACAAAAGATGAGTGGATTATTTTCTGATTCTGATGATGAAATATTTGATGATAAATATATTCCTAAAATATTAATTGATTTACCTAAATTTGTTATAAATAGTCATATGGATATTAGTATTTCTTTAAATGATGGTGACATAAATTTACTAAAATCTATAATTGCATACAGAAATTATAAAAAAAAAATATATAATGAAAATATTATGTATATATATGATTAATCATTTTTAAATCTTTTACCATTTCTTAATACTTTATATTCATAATCATTTTTTATAGATTCAGATGTTTCCGTTGATGTACATAAATATTTTAGAATTGTATTAAAATAATCATCTTTAAGTTTTTCTTTTTCATAATAACGGATCTCATTTAAACTTTCATTTATTTTAACACTTTTTTTCATCATTTATTTAACTATAATTTAATAAATAAATCAAATTTAAATGTGTGGTATTACTGCAATTATCCATAATAAATCAATAATATCAAGAAATATTATACATGATTTATATGAATCACTTTATCATTTACAACATAGAGGTCAAGATGGTTTTGGTATATCATATTTAAATAATGGACAGATAAATGTATGTAAATATAAAGGTTTATTATCTACAATAGATGTAAATCAAAAATTAAATTCTATAAAAACAACATCAGCTATAGGTCATGTTAGATATCCTACATTTGGTGATAATACTTTGAATGAATGTCAACCTTTTTATTTATCTGGAATTATATATAATATTTCTCTTGTTCATAATGGACAAATATGGATTACTGATAAATTAAAACATTATTTTAAAGAATATAATATTCCATTACTAAATACAACATCTGATACTACTTATTTAATATCATTTTTATCATATCATTTAAATCAGAATAAAATATTAAATTGCGATAAATTAAAAGAAATTATTAATGAATTGTACAATTTATTTGAAGGGTCATATAATTGTATCTGTATTATAGAAGGATATGGAACAATATGTTTTAAAGATCCAAATAGTATAAGACCATTAATATTAGGTCATAAAAATAATTCGTATATAATATCATCTGAATCTGTATCTATAACAAGTATAGATTATGATATAATAGATGATATTTATGGTAATGAATTACATATATTTGAAGATGAAATTTATAATAAAATTAATATAAATAATAATAAATATAAATTTACACCATGTATATTTGAATGGATTTATTTAGCACGTGAAGAATCTAATATTTATGGAGTAAATGTTTATCAGAGTAGATTAAAAATGGGTGAATTCTTATCACATAAAATAAAAAAATCTATCAATATTAATGATATAGATATAGTAATACCTGTTCCTGATACAAGTAAACCTGTAACATTACAAATAGCTAATTTTATACAAAAACCTTATTATGAAGCTATTACTAAAAATCGTTATATAAATAGAACATTTATTATGGATTCTCAAGGAATACGTAAGAAAAATATAAAAAGAAAATTAAATGTCATTCGTAATATTGTAGAAAAGAAGAATTTATTAATTGTAGATGATTCAATTGTTCGTGGTAATACAATCGCACATATAATTAATTTATTAAGATTAAATAATGTAGGAAAAATATTTGTAGCATCTTCATCACCTGAAATTATTAATTGTAATAGATATGGTATTGATATACCTAATAAAAAAGATTTAATATCATATAATACAGAGTGTATTGAAAAAGAATTAAATGTAGAAAAAATAATATTTATGAATTTACAAGATTTAAAAAATTCTATTCAATATTTTAATCCAAGTATAACAGATTTTGAATTATCAATATATAGTTTATAATATATTACATTTATTTGTATTTTTTATACATGTATAATTATCTGTTTGAGTAGATATAGTTCTTGTTGTCACTTTTATTTTTTTAACAGATTTTTTCATAATGAGAGGATTTTTTGTATTTGAAGTTTCTTTTTTCTTTCTTTTATTTTCTACATATTCGTCCGCAAACTCTAATGTGAGGGTCCGCCACTTATCAGGAATATATGGCGTTTCCATATTTTTTAATATATTAAATTAATTATCAAATTTAACTAAATTATTTAAAAGAATACTTACAGTAATCGGTCCTACTCCACCTGGAACTGGTGTTATATATTTAACTTTGTCTATTACATCATTATAATCAATATCTCCACATAATTTATTATTTTCATCGCGATTTATACCAACATCTATAATAATAACACCTTCTTTAATCCAATCTTTTTTAACCATTTTAGGTTGTCCACATGCTGTAATCAATATATCTGCATCTATAGTTTTTGATTTAATATTATCTGTAAATTCATTACATAAAGTTATTGTTGCTTTTTTATTTGATAACATTACTGATAATGGTAAATTTACCATACCTGATCCAATAAATACTATATGTTTTCCTTCGACTTTTATATCATAATATTCAAATAATTTAATAATCCCTAATGGTGTACAAGGATAATAACTAGGTTTATTATTCATCATGATTAATCCTAAGTTTTCAGGATGTAATCCATCTACATCTTTTTTTACTAATATTTTTGATAATATATTTTGTCGATTTAAATGTTTTGGTATTGGTAATTGAACCATAATACCTGATACATTATTATCATTATTTAATTCATTAATTTTTTCAATTATATCATGTTCACTAATTTTTTCATAATAATTATATATTTCACAAGATATACCCAATTCAAAACATTTTTTCTTTTTAATATTTACATATGTTAATGAATCTTGTCTATTTCCTATCATAATGATAGATAATTTTATTTTATTATCTTTTATTTTATATTTTATATTATCATAAATTTTATCAGTAACAGGTTTTCCTGATAAAATTTTATCCATATATAAATAATATTAATTTATATTTTAATTATTTACTTATTTTACATAAAAATCTCTAACTTCCCATTGTTTTTCAAATGGTATATTCTTATTATATTCTATTAATTCATTTTTAGATTTATTCTTATTATATTCTATTAATTCATTTTTATAACTTTTTATAATATTATTATTTTTATTATTACTACTTTTAATATTAAAATCTCTAACTTCCCATTTTTCTTTATTGGATATTAATATATTTGAATTATCTATTTTTTTAGGAATTATATTTCCATATAAAGATAAAGCAGAATAATTTGGAAAAAAACTATAATAAATATCTTTAATATTTCTTGGTAATGATATTAATCTGTCAATTCTTCTAAACATTCTTGACTATTATATAATATGTTATATTTTTTTATATACTTTAATTTATTCTTATGATATGAATCAGTTAAAAGAGAATAAAATATCTTATAAAGAAACATAAATACACGTTCATTTATAATAGTTAAACTAACTTTATTTTTATATTTAAATAAAGATAAATATGAATAAAATATAAAATAGATAATAGGTGTTCTCATAAATAGAAGACATGATACTCTTTTATATTTAACATAATTCTTCAGGGCACCTAATACAGGGATAATTAGTAGTGAATGTATCATCTGTAAATACAGGGGGTCCTTTACTTGTTGTATATGGTTTATATTTTTCAGTCAAATTTGTTTCTTTATATATATCTTCTTCATATGAACAACCCTTAAATATATTTCCCATATATTTACATATATAATAATTGTAATTGACCTCCAAGTATTCTAAAAAATTTAATTTTTTCTGTGTATAATTTTAAATCTGAAATTCTTTCTCCATTTTTCACATTTAATTCTATTTTACAATTTACATTGGCACTTAAATGACCCGATGGTGTATTTGTTGTATCTAATGAAAATGAATGAACACCTATGCTATCTAAATAACCTTTTGAAGAACTAGTAGAACCAACAGTTAATTCTCTTCCATAACCTTTATACATTTTATTTAAATTTTGTTTTGTTAATATGGGTATTAAATTTAATTGACTATCATACATATTATCAGCATTAACTTTAATTGTTAAATTAGATAATATATCGGATAAAGATGTAGGTGTAGACCTTGTAAAAGTATAACTGCTACTTGTCCCTTTATTCCCCATAAAAAATAATTGTCTTATTGGTAAATTATTTGTTAAATCTATAGGATTACTTATTGTTATATCTTCTATATCATAATAAAAATATATATCTGTATTATTAACAAATCTCATTTTTTCTTCATATGATAAAACTATATATTCCATACAAACAGTTGAATCCAAACCACATGTTGTTGAATCAGTATATTCTGTAAGTGAATTATATTTAATTTCCAATTGTGTATTAGTATTATTCAAAGCACAAATGGGAAAACTATTTCCATATGCTTTTGTGAAATAAAAATTAGGATATGTATAAAATATATCTGTAGATGATCCTGATACATCTGATCCAGATACACCTCCAGCAAATGATGCCATATTATACATATTGCCTGTATTGCATGTTAAACTTGAATTAATATTATTGAGCATATAAGGAGGTACAGAAAAATTTGATAATATACTGGGTGTATATACATTATCTAGTTCAGATCTAGCTTCCATATATAAACCATATGTTGTAAATAAAGCTGTCTGACCAACTCTTAATATTATACTATTTATAAGAGAATTACCAATATTAGCATATATTTTATTTCCAGAAGATAAATTATTAATTCTATGTTCTATAAATATATCTGTTATTAAATCATATCCACCATAACTTATTTGTTCTGTTTTAGTAAAACCACCTTGAAGTTGACTATTATTATATTCATTTTTTTGAAATGTATATAAACCTTTATAGAATGGAGTATGTCTTCTATATACAGATTTAAAATATGTTATTTGTGGATTTCCGATAAGTATTTGATCTATTTCTGATTCATTAATCAATTGTGAATAAGACATATATATATATATATTATTTATATAAAATATTATTAATGAACATATTCTAAATATATATAATCTTCTTTTATATTTAATACATTATATGATTTTATATATAATATTAAATCAATATTAATATCAATTGAATTCTGGATATTATTTTCTACTACAAATACTATATTATTTTTATTTGATGATATACTTCCACTTGGAGATATAGTTTCATCACTATTATTTATATAATCTACTAATGAAAATGGATAAATACATATACTATCATTATTTATAACCATTGATGCATTACCATGGGAAGCATTTATATTTCCATTCCCAACATATCCTAATTTCCTAATCATATGTTTTGAAAAATAATGATAAGTCATATTTTTTAATAATAAATTACTATTATTTATTTTTATATTATATTTATAATTTTTAGATATATCATTATTCCACATTATTGATAATATATTACCATAATTATCTATATTAAATTCACTAAGTGTTTTATTTATATTTACTTTTTGTTCATATATTCTGTGATATAAATATTCATTTGTTGATACTTTAAATCTCATTTTTTCTTCATATGATAATATTATATAATCAATTATAAAATTAGTATCAATTGATCGACCATTTTCATTATTTAAGTTAAAATATATATATAATGGTCTATTATTATGAAATAAAAATAATGGTAATGCATTACCAGGATTTGTTGTAAATGAAAAAGGTATAGGTATTATAACTTTATATGAAGAATTAGATAATTTATTCATATTATACATACCACCTGATAATGATAGAATTTGTTCCATTGTCCCTGTATTTGCTGTAAGTTCTGTCCCTATATTTTGATAAAAATTATTTATACCAGTTGGATTATTTAATTTTAAATACATTTCAATATATGAACCACTTAAATTATCAATTTCTTTTTCATTAACATAAAGACTTATATCATTTAATAAACTAGTACCTATATTATTATCAATAACACTAGAACTACCTGTAACATCCATTTCTAATTGAACATTACTAATTAAATCTCCTAAATGTTGTATTCTATTTCCTCTGTTCCCAGAATCACATGATATAGTATGTTTTCTAATTATAAAATGTGTATGTCTTCTATATACTGATTTAAAATATGTTATTTGTGGATTTCCGATTAATTCAATATCAGGTAAAGATTTATTATTATTTATATTAAATCTCATAATATATATAAACTATATTTATATTATTTTTAATGAACATATTATAATGTATAAGCAATACCTGCCATACCAGACATGATTCTTAAAATATTATAATTTATAGCATATATATTTAATGGAACATATCTATTTGATGTAGTTTGATTTTTATATCTACTCAAAAATGCTTTATCTATTTTACTAAAATTACATGTTCCAGATGGTTGATGTTCTTCTGGTTTCAAAGCAAATGAATAAACTGCTATGGAATCTGGACATGATACAGAACCATATCCTGAATGATATTTTTCAACATTATATCTTGTAAATGTTTCAACACTTTGTGGATTAATTCTATCAATATCATTTAAACTTATAGACCAATTACAATAATCAATAGACGTTGGTGTTGAAGGACCAATTAATCCTGCTACATATTTTCCATCTGAAGTGAATGGACCACCAGTATCATCTACAGAATAAGAACCTGGACCAACAGAACTTGCGCTTGAGTATCCATATGATAATGTATATGAACTATTTAATATAGAACCTCCTACTATATTATCATTATGACCAGGGACAAACCTTACACCTGATTTATGTACTTTTCTCCCATCATTTAATAATATATTTGTAGCACTATTAGAACCGTTTTCTGCATATACTATATTGGATTTTCTATAAGGAGCACCTGTCCATATTAATTCTTTCACTGGATGTGCGAATTGTGATATATCAATATCAACACCATCTGTACTTGTCATAAACTGAACTTGTTCTATTAAATATTCATGACTTACCTCAGCAAATCGTCTCCTTTCATCTGTATCTAAATATATATATAATACAGAAATATCTATATTCATATTTATAGTATTATTTGTTCTATTTCTTATAGGTTTTAATAATTGTGTTCCATTATTAATACAAAATGCATTAAATATATTCTGCTCATTTGATATGGTACCATTTGTAGACAAATAATTTCCTTCGGATGATGAATTATAAATAGTTGACGTCCAATCAGCTGCATCAGCACTAGAGAAATTAATATCTAATTGAATTTCTTGATTTTGAATTGCTATTAATGGAAGAGATAAACCTGGGTCTTTACTTATATAAAATGGTATTTCTAATACACATAATCCAAGTAAAGAACCTGTAAATAATGATTTTTTTATATTTCTTATATCTGTTACAGTTTTACTTCCATTCATAAATTCTTTAGTTGTTGCTGCAGCATTTTGTCCTTTTGTCCAGCAAGCATTTATAGTAGATACTGATAATGAAAAATCTGATTCTGATGCATTAGAAAATGAAGCATTATTAGTACCTTTACTAATATCAGTATAAGAACCATTTGAAATAGTTTCTACCGTTTCATCAAATCCTGTTTGTAATTCTTGAAGATATGTTGATTCACAATATACACCACCCGATCTAGATGTTTTCTGATATTTAGTCGGAGGATATGAATTACTTGTTCCAAATGTATTTGTTAATTTATTTAATCTATTATCAAAATAATAAGGTGCTTCACCCATAAATGATGCTGAATTTTTAGCAAAATATTGTGATAATGCTAAATCTTGATTACTTGTTAAAAATGATATTGAATTATCATCTATTTTAGATACATTAGATATTGTCCCATTTGGATTAGTTTTTGTTAATTCACTCCATGTCTCTATCCAATGACCATACTGTCTATCTATTTCATGACCACCTATAACCATTCCAATATAATTTATTAATGCTGTTGTTGGATTTGCTAATCCATGTCCAGCATATACCTTTTGTCCTTTAAATATTAAACTAATTCTATGAACTAAATCACCTAGTTTATCTATTCTTTGAATAAATTGTGATCCAAAACTTGGTGTATTTATTGTATTTATTACTACATCATCCATAGAAAAATTTGTGTGTCTACGGTATACTACTTTAAAATATGTTATTTGTGGATTACCTGTGAGATATAAATCTTGTTGTCCATATGATACTAATTGAAGAGTTGCTCCTGGCATATATTATTATTATATATTTATTTTTTATCATAATTTAACTTAACTTAATAAATTTGGATAATCATCAATTGATATTAATATATCATTATTTTTTGATTTTAAAATAACAGGGACATCATACTTTGTTATTGAACCATATTTTATCATATATACTCCAATTATTAATGGTGAAAATATTAATCCATTATAACAATAAATAAATATATTATTTAATCCATCTTTAAGATTATTATGAATATTATCTGCTAATTTAAATATCATATTTCTTAATGAATTAATATTATGTGATGATAATGGTAAATTTATATATGAAACATTTTTTTTTTGTATTTTATAATCACAATCAGTAAGATTAATTATAATATTAATAGACATATCATCAAAAAACATCGGATGTTTTAAATCATCAATAGATCCAAACCATAAGCCTGATAACACCTCTGTTGGCATATTATTATTTATTTTTAATTATTTAATTATTAACCTATATTATTCAGCATTTTCAATATTTTTTTTTTTTGATAATATATTATTATTATTATTAATATTATAATTAATCTACCTTTATTAGATAACCAATGTATACCATCATATCTATATTCAGAAAATGGATATAAAAATGCTGGACCAACCCATTTTTCTTTTGAATGTAAGAAAATATCTAATATTATTGAAATTATTGCAGCAAATATAGCCTTTTCCTTAAATATTAAATATAAAATAACCCAAACTATTAATGAATGAGAAATATTATATAAATACCAATCTATTTCTTTCATTTTATTCAATGGTGCCCAAGTGTAAATATTTTTATTAAAATCTATAGTTCTTTCTATAAACATCATTCTATAAAAATAATATGACATACCAACTAAATCAGGAATTAAACTTATAATCATTCCTTTATATCCATATAATATATATCCTATAATTCCATGTGTTATAATACTAGGCATTATATTATATTTAATATTTTACTTTACATAAATTTGATTTATTAAATAAATTATTTTATAATTATAACCAAAATGGATGAACTTCCAGGAAACCCATATTCATTTAAAGGTGCTGATAAATATTTTAATAATATAGATTCTAAAAGAAAAGCGTTTTATGATGGCATTAGAGTTGGTAAAGAACTTTATACTAAGAAAAGAGATATCATCGGAGATTGTCCTATATGTTATGATAAAATTGATGAAGGTTATGTAAATACTTCTTGTAACCATACATTCTGTTATAATTGCTTTGAAAATACTATATGTAAAACTGGTAATAATTGTCCTCTTTGTCGTGAAGATCTATTTAAAAATGAGTTACCCACCGAAGATAAAATTGAAACTATTAAGAATGCTTATTTTGAAATCGGATATGAAACTGGATCTGAGAACCGCGCAGATGAAAATGCTGAATTACTACTTAAAAATAATATCATCAAATCTAAATTTAATCGATTAAAATTATGTCATGATAAATTAATAGAAGAACATAATAATTTACTTCGTGTTTATAAAGGGACAGTACATCAACTTCATAATACACACACACTAGATCTATCAATGAAAAAAAGATGTGGTCTTGTAAGAACTAAATCTTTTGATTCATATTTAAAAGATTAATTACTAATATATTAATATGAAGTTTTCTATATCTACATATGATTTAAGAACATTTACATCTATTCTTTGGTATGCTAATTCTAAATGTAAAAATAATAATACACATCATTTTTTTATTGGAGAATGTTTATATCATGATGAAAATGATAATGATCTTATAGACTTTATTGGATTTGATAATGAATTTATTTTTTATCACAATGATACTGAAATTAAATTAATTAGAAAAAGAATAGGTAATCCTAAATTTATAAATTCAAGAGGTGAAATAGGACATTATGAAGAATTAACTATGGAAATATTATCTGAATTATCAGATGATGATAAAATTTCATTTATTAAAAAATTTATCCTTGATGTTAAAGAATCATATAGAGATAATAGAAAACTTAAAAATAAAAATGAATCACTTTTTCTTTATTCATATCATGATGGATATTGGGAAGATATAAAAAAAATTAAAAAAAGAAAATTAGACACAGTTATTCTTGATAAAGAAGTTAAGAATGAAGTTCAAAAATGTATTGATAATTATAAAAATGAAGACCTAAAAAAACGATTAAGTAATCTAGGTATTAATCATAAAATGAACCTTATATTATCTGGATTACCCGGAACTGGTAAAAGTAGCCTTATGTATTCTATAGCATCTCATTTAAATAAAGATATATCAACAATAGATTTTAACTCTAATAAATTATCAGATCATTCATTTATATGTGCTACTAATAAAATACCTGATGGATCTATTTTTTGTTTAGAAGATGTTGATGCTTTATATATAGAAAGACAAAAAAAAGAAGAAAATAGGGTATCATTTTCATGTATATTAAATTTTTTAGATGGTGTTTATTCTAAAGGTGATCTTATAACTATTATAACAACTAATCATATAGAAAGGTTAGATAAAGCATTAATCAGACCTATGAGAATTGATAATATTATTAATTTTACACATTGTTCAAAATATCAATATAATGAAATATTTAAATTAATATTTCCAGATAAAGATGATATTAGAGAACAGTTATATAAAACAATTAAAAATAAAAAATATACTACTTCTATGTTACAGAAATTTTTTATTCGTTTTATTTACGAACCTGAAAAATTAATAGATAATCTTAATATGTTCGAAGAATTAATTACTATGTGTTCAACAAATGAATCGAATATGTTTTTGTAAATTTGAGATAAGTTCATTTTTATTTTAATCACAACTTAATTATGTCAATAGAAAAACCGGTACAACTGGGTTTATGTTGTATGAATACTACACTAAAGAAACAAAAACCACCTGTATATGCTAGTAGGAAGATAATAGTTAGAATTATTGATGAAAGAGGTATTGAAGAACTTAAAAAACGAGTTATTTCTAATCTAGAAGATCTATTAAAAATGTTACAATGGAATGAAGAAAATGGTATACGAGTATTCAGACTTTCATCTGAAATGTTTCCACATAAAACTAATCCAAAAGTCCCAAATTATACATATGATTTTGCACTTAAACATCTTAAAAAAATAGGCGATTATGTCAAAGATAAAGGTCATAGATTAACATTTCATCCTGGCCAATATAATGTATTGGGATCTCCAAATGAGCGCGCTGTTAAACAATCAATTGCTGATCTAAATTATCATGCTGAAGTGTTAGATATTTTGGGATGTGATATGAACTCTGTAATGGTTATACATGGTGGTGGAGTATATGGAGATAAACCAGGTGCGAAAGAAAGATGGATAAGGCGATATAGAGTATTACCCAAAAATATTAAAAGAAGATTAGTATTGGAAAATTGTGAACGATCTTATTCTATAAAAGATTGTTTAGAAATATCTGAAAAAACAGGTGTACCAATTGTATTTGATACTCATCATCATGAATGTTATAAGAAATTACATCCCAATGAAGAATTTGAAGAAACATCGCATTATATTCAATATATACTAAATACTTGGACAAATGGAAGAAAACCTAAATTTCACGTTTCAGAACAAGGTTGTGGAAAAATAGGTCATCACTCAGATTATATTGATATTATTCCACAATATTTACTAGATATTCCAAAAAATTATAATATGATGATAGATATTATGATAGAAGCAAAAATGAAAGAACTCAGTATTCAACAATTATATAAAAAATATCCTGAACTTGATTGTAGAACAAATAAATAATTAAAAATTAAAAAAATATGTGTATTTTGACTATGTATTAGTTTTTTTTGTAAAATATTAATTTACTTGATAAAATCTTTTATATAACACATTTGGGCACGAATTCCTGTGTTCTGATCGTGATTAATTTGTGGTTGTGATAAAAATTCAATATCTGCTTTATATTTAAATTTTTCATATAAATTCTTTGCTACTTTAAATTCAATAGTTCTATCTTGTTGTCCATGTGCCGCAAATATTCGTTGTTTTACTTTAGATGTATGAGAGTATATACAAGAAGGTATATGTCCTTTAAGTGCGATTATACCACCTATTCTATATGGATATGTCATTCCAGATGCCAGTGCTATACATGCTCCTTGAGAGTATCCTAAAAGATATATTCTTTCCATAGAGGTTGTCATTGCTTCTTTATCTATGATTTTGTGTATTCGATCACACTGATGAAATAATTGCTCTTCTGATATTACTTCTTCTATATTACAATATTCTGTCATATAATCATACCAAGCACGGTATTTCTTTTTATCATATACTGTAATTGGTCTGAGCGGTGCTTGAGGTGCTACATATTTGACTTTATGATCTTTTAAGAATCTATTTATAAAAGGTTTATAATAATTCATCTCACTTGGTTTTCCAGTAAATGAATGACATAATATGAAGCAATATCGATTCATTTAAATATTTTATGATAATACAATATTTTTATATTTTTTTATATTGTGATTAATATTTATTTAAATAATTTATTTTCTTCTTATTGATTTTTTAATTTTTTTTTTTGATTTACTTTTATATTTCATTTTATTTTTTTTAGAACCTGTATTACTTATTAATAATTTTGCATTATCTTGATCACCTATATCAGCATGCATAGTTTCTATTAACATATTTAGAAATGCATTGGGTCTATCCATCATTTTTATAGATTGATCTCTCGTCATTTCTACTTTTGGATCTAGTAATCTTTCAACATATTTTATAATTGTCTTTAATTCTTGTTTATCTCGTTTAGTAAAACAATTAATGTATTTTTTGGCATTCATCAAACGTTCATGTACACTCCTCATATAATATTTATCACTCATTATATATTAATTATAGAAAATAATTTTAATTAAATTAAAATTTTATTTATTATATTCAGATTTTATGTAAATATATCTATAGTTTATAATTTAAAATCTGGATCTGGGAGGTTAATAGTTTCGCGTCTCTTTCGCGGAGGAGTTACAATTTTTTTATCTTTTCTTTTTAATTTGTATACAGAAAATATTACTACTATTATTAATATTGATGATGAACATCCTATTATATATTCAATCATTTATAATATTATTATATAATTGTTAAATATTATAATACATGACCCAAACATTTATAAATTTTATTTTTAGTTCTTCTTTTATTTAATTCTTCATTACATATACAATTAGTACAAAAAATATCAGGATTATAAGTATCTAAATGTTTATAAGGTAATGCTCTTTCTAGATTATAACAGAAAAAACATTTATTAAACTTATTATTTACGTTCCATTTAGGTGTATCATTTATACCAATACCATGATAATATTTTCCATTTTCATAATATCTAATAGGTCCTTCTCCAAATCTATATATAATATCTTGTGGAATAATATTATTCTTTGATTTAAAATAATTATCCATTTTTTTTATAAAAGACTGTGCGTGTGGTTGTTTATGACCCTTCCATCCATCTGTATTATTATTATTAATATTTCCAAATAATAGATTATTTGAATGTTTTAAACAATATAATGGTGTAACTTTATTTTTATCACATTGTGACATATTTTCAGGAGAATATCCACCAATAAATACTCTTGCTTCGCATTTTTCACATCCTTTTCTACTCCTAACTAATCCATAATAATATTTATATAATGTTTTATCACCTTCATCTATTATAATATTTAATATATCTGATTGATGTTTATTATGAATAAATAATCTAGATTTATGCGCATTTTGATATTTAGTTAATTCAGGATATTTTGTGATTAATTTATTTATAATTTCTGTTTCTTCTTTTCGTGAATTTATACTAATATTATTAGATGTTGAATTAATGTTTATTTCTTCAACGTTTGTTTCTTCTACGTTTGTTTGTGATCCTAATTTCAATTGAAATATTTCTTTTTTCAATTCAATATTTTCTTGTAATAATTTATCATATTCTGATTTAACATTTAATAATAATTCTTCCATTTATATTGTGATTAATTTTGTATTTAAATATAATTGTTAATAAAATTTGATATATAATAATTATAATATTTATAAATATGGAAGGACAGTTATTATTAGCAGGAAAAACACAAGAAGAAATAATGGGATTTGCTTCAGCAAATCGTGATATCCTACATGGGTGGGATAGAAAATTATTTAATTCGATTATCCATTGTCTTGATAAAGATCCTCATTATTATGGAAATAATATATTTGCAGGGGTATGGGATAATAATAAATTAGATACTGTTCGTAATATTCTTGAAGATAAAATTATTAAATATAAACTTCAAGATAAGATTAATAAACATCCATTAAATGTTGAAATGATACCCGTCATAATGGATATATTGGATAAAGAAAAGAAAATAAATAATTATAAAGATATTTTAGATCAGGATATTGATTCAGTAATAAAAGAAAATATTAAATTAAAAAAACGTAATTACATATATGAAAATATTTATGATATATTTTACGATAAAGGTTGGTTAAGGCCAGAAAATAATGCTGTAATTGGTAATGAAGTTACAGAAGAAAGTATTAAACAACAATATCATATTATCAGTACAGTGAATGCAATGTTAGATAATGATGAACCATTTGGTAATGAAATGGTTGTAAATATGATGTTAACGATGATGGGATCACAGATACCTACATATGATGAATATAAAGATTTAAAAGATAAAAATAAAAAATATCACAAAATGCTTGAAATTCATTTTAAAGGTAAGTAATATTTAACTATGATATAAACCTTCATAATTATATTTCATACATTTATCCATAAACTCTGTATCATCGGGTGGTTTAATTGGAAAACATCTATTCATTACAAGTATTTTCATCATTTTTTTTAGATTTTCATGATTACTTTTTAATTCATATAATTCATCACTTAATATATTATATAAATAATATTTATGAACTTTATTATGTGTTTCATTTAGATATTTATAAATAGCGAGTTGTATGAAATGTGATGAATCTAATTCTTCGACACATTTGAATTCAATTACTCGGATATAATCTTGATAATCCATAATTCCTCCTATTTTTTTATAACATGTTTCTTCACAAGGTTCTTTGATAATAACGGGTTTTTCAAATTCTCCATTGACTGATAACATTTTTAATGATTTTAATCTATCACAACATTCACGTAAATTTTTCTTTGATAACCAATTATATGCCACAATTTGTGCCAGTTTATAGTCTATACAATCAATTTCACACATAATTAGATTCGCTAATTCTAATACTTTTTTATTATAATCATTACCATCTAATGGAATTTTATATTTATTTAATTCTGTTTTATGTAGTTTATTAATTGCATAATATAGTGGGATCGCTGTTCCAGTAATATCAGAAACACTTTCATGTCCTCCATCTTGTTCTACTTCACCTCTGATTTTTAATTTGTCTCGTTCTTCTCTTTCTATCTTTTCAATTGAATATAATACATTATGAATTTTATTTGTTTCATCAAATGGAAGATGTTTAATTAAATCTGTTACAGAATATTTATCTTTGTCATCTCTACTGTTTTTCTTAATACTTAATGTTCTTTTTTTTATTACATCACAATATGTACCAATATTATCTTTGTTAATAAATGGGAAATAATCTGATTCATAATTATGAATTAGAGATATTCTTTCAAGTGTTCTAGTGACTGCAACATATATTTCATTTGGACATTCATATGGACATAAATCTTTCTTATAAAATTTAAAATATGATTCATCAAAATTAAAGATAATAACTACTTTACGTTCTAAACCTTTCACTTGATGAAATGTTGATATAACTAGTTTTCCTTTTAATACATTTTCAGTTAATTGTGCTTCTTCATCATTAGGCATATGTTGTCTAAATCTTTTATCACCTTTATTATATAAATCAGAGAATCTTCTTGATAGTGATGCAATAGGTGATTTACTACCTTTCTTAATTGATGGTGCTAATATGAATATATCTTCATTTTTATATCCTAAATCAAGGTAATATCTAACTTCATCTAATATATCATCACAATGATCTGAAAATGGTTGAACTATGAGATATCTAGGTTTTTCTGTAATACTGATTTTATTAGATGTGATAATTTCTTCATCAAATAGGCAATTATTGATAAAATCAGTTACCATTCTTGGGACTCTGAAACTTTCATCAAGATGTAGTTCTTTCCAAATTAAATTATTCTTGAATAATTGCTTAACTAGAACTTTATTAAGATATCTATGATCTGAACCATTATGTTTGAATATACTCTGTCTTTCATCACCAAGAATTATCATTTGAGGGAGAATGTTTACATTACATTCAGATTCCATATCATATCTGTAATTATCTTTAATAATTTTTTTTACAATCATATAATATAATGGAGTCATATCTTGACATTCATCAATGATTAAAATATCATATGATGTAAAATCGATTTTAGGAAGATTTTCTTTTAATATTCTATTAATATCATCATCAGTTAATAAACCATCTGAATTGTCATAAAATTTTTTACAAAATGAATGGTAACTGAATATATCTGTATTATTAATATCAAATTCCTTTAATCTATCTTTTGTTTCTGCTTTTAAACGGGCACTATATGTAATAACACCAATTTTCTTTTC
>MDSZ01052009.1_pt1 | contig 40004 bp, 35 predicted proteins | sample 811201 | NCBI WGS metagenome assembly MDSZ01 (sample SAMN05326647, study PRJNA326480) | marine metagenome | isolation source: seawater | place: Indian Ocean: North | collected 2010
TAAAACTTTGAATTTTTATACATACCTCCATCAGACATTATAAATTTAGAGTAATTTTTTTTAGTATTATACTTAGTTAGAAATTCATATCTTCGATTTTGAAGTATTTCAAGATTACCTGAGTTGCCAAAGGCTAGTGGTGCATTTTCATCTTTAAAAAAAAATTTATTTTTTGAATTAAATTTGTACAAATAAGTTTTTAAAAAATTAGTGTAATTTAAAAAATTACCCTCTTCTATTAATAACCTGGGACCTATAATAATACTGTTATTTGAAAAATTTTTTTCTTTATCGACAATTTGAATATCAGATTTCTTGTTTGATAAATTATTTATAAAAAATATTAAAAAAATAATGCTTAATACATTCACTATTTTTTTTTCGACAAGAACAGAAGAGATTTTTTTAAAATTTTCAATGAAAAGATAAATTATAATCGATATCACTGGCATAAACCAACGTAAGGGAATATTTGAGTAATAGCTTAGGAAAATAAATAACAATAATATTGTTGAAACCAAGATGTATTTTATTTTTTTATTTTTAACAAAAGGATAATAAAAAATTGATAATAATAATGTTATAAAAAACACAATATTAAAGTTTGTATTTATTAAACTTGAAATCTGCGAGGGTTGTATATGTACATATCCAAAAATAACTTTAATATTTTGTACTATGGCACTTGTAAACCAAGGAGATAGTACTGAAAATACTATTATTAACAATCCAATTTTTTTAAAATATTCTACCTTTTTTTCACAAGGTATTGCTAAAAAATTAAATAATAAAATATATTCCAATCTTTCGCTAACTGCGAAAGATAAAAAAACAATTGAAATATAGGGTTTATTTTTTTTTAAACAAAATGCTATAGCCGAAAAAATAAATGCTAAAAAATATGGTTTTCCAGAGAAGGTTATTTCGGATAGTAGGGGTGAAAATGCAATTAAAACAAAATATTCAAAATAGTAAGACGATTTTGAATATTTGATTAAATATATAATAAAAATTATATTTATTAAAAATAAGGACAATTTTATATTTGTAAGATCATAGTAATTTTTGAATAAAGTATAATCAAAAAAACTAAATAATGATTTCATATTTAGATCTGAAAAATTTTTAATACAAGTTATCAAAAAATCTAAATAAACGAGTAACGTTCCAGTCCATGTTGATATACCGGATGGTGAGTGTGAATATGAAGGTCTAAGGCCTTCAGCCAAAAGCAATGAGTCTGATAAGTAACCTATTTCGTCACGATAATCTGTGAAAACAAAATATAGGGATAAATAAAAAGATAAAATTATTAATGTAAAAAGAAATAAATAGTTTAAATTTTTAAAATTAATTAAACTTTTCATTAAATTCATGTTTAGTAATGTTAAATATTATAATCCCAATCCCAAAAAAATAAAAAAAACCATTAAATGATGAAAAAAAAGAACCAGTAATCTGTAAAGGCCAAAATAATATGAAAAATGCTATAAAATATTCAATTGAGTTTTTCTTTTGAAGTTTTATGGAAACAAAAAATTTAATTAAAATATAAAATAAGAAGACAAAACAAATCAGCAAAATTATCAATCCAAGTTCTGCGGCTAATTCTAGATATATATTATGAGGATGTGTAGAACACCTAAAATCCTTTTTTTTACTGTCAATTTGTTTATACTTAACATCGTTACAGACATACCGAAACATTTTTAAACCTGAACCAAAAAATTTGTTATCTTGTGAAATCATAATTGCAGTAAGATAATGTGCACCCCACTGCGTGTTTTTAAAATTATTTATTATAGATTCATCGCTTTTAGTAGAAAATTGAATTGCAGTTTTAACTATAACTTTTTGGTAAATTCCATCATGGTATTTTATTGTCAAAGATCCAATCATTAATAAAAAAAACATAATTAAGATTTTTAGTTTATAGCTATAAATATTTGTCAAAAATACGTATAGAAATAACCCGCTTATCATCATTACTATTGGTGTTCTTTGATTAGCTAATAAAACAAATCCTGATCCAATTAATAAATACAATAAAGTAAAAATTTGATTTTTCTTTAACGTATTTATAAATGGTAATGAAAAAAAAAATAATTTCGATATTACCGACCCTGAAATATACTCATCTTTAAAAAAACCACTTAATCCAAAACCGTGGTTTGTGTAAGGAATAACTCCAAATATTGATCCATTATAATACTGATATATCATGCTAAACATTATTGATATCAAAACTAATGTAATGCATTTTGATAAGTTTTTTTCAAAATTTTCAAAATTTTTTAATAAATAAATTAAACAGATTGCTAAAAATATGAACCTCACAATACTGAAAAACCTCTGTATACTTTCCTGAGGTAAACTTGAATAATAGATATTTATAGAAAAAAATAAAAGTAAACCTAAAATCCAATAAAGGTATTTTATCAAAAATTTAAAAAATAATTTTTTTTTTAGTGAATAAAAAAAAAAAATAATTACTAGCAATATAGTTGAAATATTTAACAATGCTGGACCAGCTAACAACGAAAAAATTGATAAATAAACTAATACATCTAGAAAAAAGAAATTTTTTGATTTATTAATATTATAATTAAATTTAATCATTTTTTTTTATATATATTTATAATATTAATCTATTCAGTATGAAATATTTACCATTAGTATTTAGTTCACTTGTATGTTTAATTTGCCTGACAAACTACAAAATTATCTCAAAAAAATTTAATTTATATGATAAATCAAATAATAGAAAAATACATAAAGGTAAAATCTCAAATATAGGAGGTATTGCAATTTTTTTATCTCTATTATTTGCATTAATTTCGAATCAAATAATTAATAATGATCAGTCATTATCTTTTTTTGCTGTAATGATCTGTCAGTCTACTATGCTGGTAATACTTGGTTTGGTAGATGATAAAATAAATCTTCAACCAACTTCAAAAACTCTTTATCTTGCAATTGTTTTTATCTGTATTACCCCGATATATCAAAATTTTATATTAAGTAATTTGGAGTTTTTAAGTATTTCTAACAAACAAATAGAATTAACCAAAGTATCAATTTTTTTTACTTTTTTATGTTTTTTTATATTTTTTAATACAACAAATTTTCTAGATGGAACAAACGGTTTACTCACTAGTATAAGTATATTTTGGCTAATTGTAATAATCGTAAATAAATCAACAATTAATATTATAGAACTATCTTTTTTAATAAGTTTATTAATCTTTATATACTTTAATTTTAGAAATAAAGTTTTTTTAGGTAATTCTGGATCAAATTTGATAGCAATTTTTTTAACATTGATAACAATAAAAAACTATAATGAATATAATTTCTTAAAAAGTGATGAGATCTTCTTTTTATTTTTATTACCTGGATTAGACACTGTTAGAATAACTATAGAAAGAATGTTGCGCGGAAAAAATCCTTTGACACCAGATAAAGAGCATCTTCATCATTTAATGATGAAATACGTTAATCAAAATTTTGTTTGGATACCATATTTAATTTTAACAATATTTGTATTTTTCATCTTTAAATTTACTTTAAATATTTTTTTAAGTTTCTTCATAAGTCTTATTTTATATTTTGCAATCTTGAGTTTTCTAAAAAAAAATAAAATATGATTAACGTATTTCTTTCCTGTTTTATAATAACATATTTTTTAACCTTAGTAGGCAGTAGTCTAAAAATAAAAAAAAAAAATAATAATACCTGTATTTGCGAAAAAATTGTATTTGGTTTGATAATTATATCTTTAATTGCGTTATTGCTAAATTTTTTTTTACCTCTTTCTCCTAATCTAAATACTTTAATATTTTGTTTAATAATTATAATTGCTTTTTTTAAAAAGATTTTATTTAAAAGTAAGCAGGATATACTTATAATTTTCATCATATCAATTTTAAGTAGTTTATTCTTATTATATTCTGATAGTTACCGACCTGATGCAGGATTATATCATTATCCATATATTAAAATATTAAATGATGAGAAAATTATTTTTGGTCTATCAAATTTGCATACAAGATTTGGTCATATATCAATATTACAATATCAATCAGCTTTTTTTAATAACTTAATTTTTGGATTAAATGCTACGGTAATACCTTCGGCTATTATTGCATCAACAATTATAACCTTAATTTGTAAAGATATTTTTTTTTTATTAAAAAGTAAGAATCTGAATGTTCATGTATTTTTTTTATTTTTCTTATTAGTATTTATATCATTCAAGATGAATAGGTATGGTGAATTTGGAAACGATGCACCAGCTCACTTTCTATTGTTTTTTTTAACTTATATATTTATCAAAAATTATCGAATTCAAGAAAAATTTGGCGATATATGTTTAATTTCGATCTTTGTTATATTGAATAAAATAACACTTATTGCAGCTCTTTTTTTCCCAATAATACATTTTTTTGTTAATAAGCTAAATCATAAACAAATATTCAATTTTAAAAATATTTTATGTGTAATTCTGTTATTTTCATGGCTTTTAAAAAATTTTTTTATCTCTGCTTGCCTTATTTATCCAATGAAACAAACTTGTTTCAAAAATTTCAGTTGGTCTAACATTAATAAAATAGAGAAATATTCAATTGGAATTGAGGCATTTGCTAAGGATTTGCCAAATCAGAATGAAAATACAAAACTCAGAGGTGACATTTATTATAAGAATTTTAATTGGTTTAAAACTTGGGTTAACAATCATTTTAAGGAAAAAATTTTATTTAATATGAGTATATATATCGCCATATTATTATCTTGTTTTTTATTTTTAAAAATTAAATTCAATAGAATTTATGAAATTAATATGAGATATTTAAAATCTGATCAATTTCCATATTATTTCATATTAATTGTTAGTATTATTGGAGTTTTTATTTGGTTTTTGAAATCACCAGTCTTTAGATTTGGATATTCATATTTAACTCTTTTGATCGCTTCAGTTTTTTGTATTATTTTAAGTAAAAAATTATTAAAAAAAAAAATATCTTTTAATCAACTTTCCTTAAAGTTTTTAGTTATTCTTTGTATTTCTGCAATTTTCATAAAACAAGTAGTCCGTTTTGAAAAAAAATTTCATGAAAATTATAACAATTATCCATGGGTTAAATATTATGGATCAGATGTTAAAAATACTCCCGCAACAAATAATCCAGTAAAACGTAATAATAAAATAATATATAGGACACCCGCTGCAAGTGATCAATTATGTTATTTTAGTAAATCAATTTGTACACCGCAAAGTGAAGTCGATGTCAAAATAAATTATGAAATAAAAAAAAATTATAAATTTTTTTCAATTTCGTCGTCTAAAAACTCGAAATAATTTTTAGTGTCTCATTTAAAGTTTTTTTCCATGTATATTGTCTAGTTACAATTTTTCCTCTCTTTATAAGAGAATTTCTTTTTGATTTTGATTTCAATAAAAATTTAATACAATCACTTAATTGTTTTATATTATTTTGTTGAAAATATAGAGCAGCATTTTTATTTATTTCTTTAAAAGTTTTATAATTAGACAATATAACTGGGCAATTTCTTCGCATACTTTCTAATGAAGGGAAGCCGAAAGACTCTATCTTCGATGAGTTTATACTAAAAAAAGATTTTTCATAAAATTTAATAGTGAGATTATTAGGAACATTATCATAAAAAAATATATTATTTTTTAGGTTGTTCATTTCAATAAATTTGCACAATTCTATATAAAATTTTTTATCTAGAATTTGAGTCAAAAATAATATTTTGGGTATTTGTATATTATTTTTTTTCAATAATATTAATGCTTTAAATATCAATATAATGTCATGATACCTTGTAATGGAGGAGTTTATTAAAATATTTTTTTTCTTAACATTTTTTTTTTTAGTATTTTTTTTAATATGATCACACCCTAAATGAACATAATAGTTTTTTTTTGTATTAAGTCTTATTTTTTTTTCTAGCTCCTTTTTTGAATTTTTGGAACAGAAAATTATTTTATCTGCAAGTAATATGGATTTCGTCATCAGAAATTTAATACAAATTTTTTTTAAATAGTTACCTGGTAATAATTTTGGATATAGCCAAATTAAATTAGAATGAATGCCTAGTATTATTTTTTTTTTAAAGAAAAAGAATATTAAAGGACAATAATTTAGTGGACAAAAGATTACTTGAGCTTTGTATAAAACACTTTTTATTGGGAAAATAAATTGATCATAAATGATTTTAAATACTCCATTTGAGAAAATTGGATTAACGGATATAATTTTGATATTTTTTTTATATTGATTAAGTTTTTTTTTTTTTAAATAATCTTGACTTATAAATATAATGATTTTTTTATAATTATTTATATGCGAGGAATACTTTAAATTTTTGTAAAAATTTACACAGTAGGTTTTGGATCCGCTTTCATTGGATGTCCCTATTAAATTAATTGCTAAATTCATTTAAAAATATAAATAAACCAGATAATAAATATTTAAAAGTATGAAATTTTTGGTAGCAGGCGCTGGTGGTTTTATAGGTGGTCATTTAGTTAAGAAATTAATTGACCTTGGTTATAAAGTAGTAGCTGTAGATAATAAAAAATTAGAAAACTGGTATCAGATTCATAATGATTCTGAAAATTTTGAGTTAGATTTATCTATAATGCCTAATTGTATGAAGGTAACTCAAAATGTAAATGGCATATTTAATTTAGCCTGTAATATGGGTGGGATGGGTTTTATTGAAAACAATAAAGCTTTATGCATGATTTCAGTATTAATCAATACACACCTTTTGATTGCAGCAAAAGAAAATAAAGTGAAAAAATTTTTTTTTTCATCAAGTGCCTGTGCCTACAATGTGAATTTGCAAAGCAAAGATAATGTAATTGCTCTTAAGGAAACCGATGCATATCCAGCCATGCCAGAGGATGGCTATGGATGGGAAAAACTTTTTAGTGAAAGAATGTGCAATCATTTTTATGAAGACTATGGCATGGATGTTAAAGTTGCCCGATATCATAATGTTTATGGTCCTAATGGCACTTATGAAGGAGGAAGAGAAAAAGCGCCCGCCGCTCTTGCTAGAAAGATCATTACCTCAAAATTAAAAGGCTTAGATGAAATTGAAGTGTGGGGAGATGGAAATCAAAAAAGATCATTTTTATATATTGATGATTGTATTGACGCTTCTATTAAATTATTCAACTCTTCTTTTAGAGGTCCTGTAAATATTGGAAGCGAAGAGCTGGTGTCAATAAATGAAATGATAGATATTTTAGAACATATAGCCAATAAAAAGTTTAATAAAAAATATTTGTTAGATAAACCTAAAGGTGTTAAGGGAAGAAATAGTGATAATACATTGATTAAAAAAGAATTAAGTTGGGAACCAAAATATTCTTTGTCTGATGGCCTTAAAAAAACCTATTATTGGATTGAAGATCAAATAAAAAAAAATGAAAAATAAATACCTTAATTTATATTTTAATAAAATAAATTCTTCATTATTAACAATTGATGAAAAGATATTTCATAAGAGTGTAAATTTAATTAGAAATTTAAAAAAAAAAAACAAAATCATTTTTGTCGGTAATGGTGGAAGCGCCTCAATTGCAAACCATTGTTCAACAGATTTCAGTAAGTTTTTGAAAAAAAGGTCAATGACTTTCAATGAACCTAACCTTATTACATGCTATGCAAATGACTATGGCCATGAAAATTGGATGAAAGAAGCTCTGAAAACCTACGGTGATAAAAATGATTTACTTTGTTTAATCAGTAGCAGTGGTCAATCCAAAAATATTTTAAAGTGTGCAGATCAAGCAAAAAAAATGGGGCTAAAAATAATTACATTTTCTGGCTTTACAAGCTCAAACACCTTGAGAAAGAAAGGAAATTTAAATTTTTGGGTAAATTGTCAAAATTATAATATTATTGAAATGACCCATCACATATGGATATTATCAATATGCGATTATATTCTATCAAATAAAATTTAAATGGGTATTACACTTGGTATAAATGCTAATCATGCAGACTCCTCGGTTTGTATATTTAATAAAAATAAATTAATTTTCGCAATCGAAGAAGAAAGACTTAACAGAGTTAAACATTGGGCTGGTGTGCCTCTGCAGTCTATAACTGAGGGTTTAAATTTTTGTAATATCGAAATAAGTCAAATTAAAAATATTACAATAAATACTAACCCTTTATCAAACTTAAGTAAAAAAATTCCTTATTTTTTAAAAAATTTTCTTTTTTCTAAAAAATCAAAAGAGATTATTAAAAGGCAATCATTAAAGTTAAACCTAAAAAAAGTAATCAAAAATCATTTAGGAAAAAATTTAAAAGCAAACTTTCATTATGTGGATCATCATTTAAGTCATATTTCATCAGCTTTTTATCCTTCAGGATTTGATAAAGCAATTGGTCTAACAATTGATGGATTTGGTGATTTTTGTAGTTTTGCGATTTCTGAGTGTTCAAAAAAAGAAATAAAAATTGTTGATAGGATTTACTTTCCTCATTCTTTGGGTGTTTTTTATGAAGCTTTTACTCAACTTATAGGATTTAAAAAATATGGCGAAGAGTACAAAATGATGGGCCTTTCCTCTTATGGTGAACCAAAATACAAAGACATAATATTAAATAATTTTTTTGTTAATAAAAATTACAAAAAATTAAATTTAAATTTGTTTAACCATCATAAAAGGGAATTTGTATATAACTTTTCCGGAGAACCAAAACAAAACATTTTATTTAATGATAATATTTATGAATTGTTATCTCTTGATAAAAATAATATTTCAGAGAGGGAAGTTAAAAATCTAGCCAGTTCATGTCAAAAGATTTTTGAATTGATGTTACATGAAATTTTAGAAAAAGTTAAAAAATCAAAATACTCAAGAAATATTGTTTATGCAGGCGGATGTGCATTAAATTCATTGGCAAATCTAAAAATTGTCAGTGACAATTATTTTGAAAATTTATACATACCTTATGCCCCAGGCGATGCTGGCGGAAGCATTGGATCCTCTTTGCATTTTTTGTCAACAAAATATCAAAGTTTTGAAAATTTAGATAATCCGTATATTGGAAATGAATTTACAAATGAAGATATAAAAAATGTCCTGTCAATCCCAGAGTATAATAAGATCAAATTTAAATACTTAGAGGATTATAAAGAATTAAATAATGAAATTGTAAATAAATTAAATGATAAATGTGTAATTGGAATTTTTAGGGGTAAAATGGAATTTGGACCACGAGCTCTTGGAAATAGATCCATCATTGCCTCTCCATGCTTTAAAGATATGAAAGATATAATTAATCTAAAAATTAAAAAAAGGGAGAATTTTCGACCTTTTGCTCCATCTATACTTGAAGATTTTAAAAATGAATGGTTTGAGACCTCTTTCAAAAATTACTACATGTCATCGGTCGAAAAAATTCAAAAAGAAAAGCAAAAACTCATTCCTGCTGTGACACATATTGATGGTACTGGAAGAGTGCAATGTGTAAAAAGTAATATTAATATTAAATATTATGATTTAATTAAAAAATTTTATGAGAAAACAAATGTTCCAGTAATTTTAAATACCTCGTTTAATGAAAATGAACCTATCGTTTCGAGTCCGAAAGAAGCTTTGGATTGTTTTCTTAGAACAGATATGGATGCTTTAGTATTAGAGAATTATTTAATTACAAGATAATAACTTACCTTACGATCCTCAAAATTATCTCAAAAATCATCCAAATTCGAAATCTAATAATATTTCCACCAGTCAAACTCAACAGAAATTTCCTAACTTTAATTTCTTTAAAAAATTCATTTAAATTAAAATTACTTCTTGATATTTCTGTAAATACTGTTGAATTATTACAAACAACATGTCTGTATCCTTTTACATTTCTTTGCAATGAAAAAAAGATATCTTCACAATATGCTTTGCCTTTGAATTTAAATTTTTTAAATCGCTCTCTCAGTAAATTTTTAGAAAACATTACACATCCTCCAGGTAACCAATCTACTTCAGTATATTTTTTTCCAATATTATCGCCGGGGCCATAGCTTAATGTAAGAGATGTTATTTTACCGTGCTTGCTCTTTCCATAAGGTGCATCGCATATTAATGTTTTATATAAGTTAGTAAAAAGGTTTTCATTTTTTTCAGATGTATGTAAGGGGATATTTCTTTCATTGAAAAATCTTGGTCCAACTAAAAATTTTCTACCTAATATTTTTTTTGTAATTAGTAGTTTTTGAATCGTATCTCTTTTAAATTTAACATCATCATCACATTGAATTACTAACTCAGATTTACAGTATGAAAAGCCCAAATTTCTTTGCTCTACCTGCCCTTTGTGGCTTGATCTTATAAACTTAATGTTTCGAAATTTTTTAAATCTATTTTTTTTTATTTCGTTAAAATAAATACAATAAATTTTTTTTGGTTTAACTGCTCCACTATTTATAGAATTAATTGTTTGGTAGAGCATTTTTCCATTTAATGTAGGAATGACTATGTCAATACTGCTATTTTTCATTAACTATAAAATTACTAAATATTTCCAAAGTCTTCGGAGGATAAAAATTTTTTTATCCATTTTTCGAGAGTATTTTTTTTCATCCATTCGTGATTTAATTTTGAATTATATTCAAAATTTGCAGAAACCTTTTTACCATTTTTGATATAATTTTTATCTTTATACAAGTTGTTAAAAGATGGTAAAATTTTAAAATATTTTTTATATTCATATGTATAAAAAGAATCCTCTTTTGAGATCATAGACTCATGAATTTTTTCACCTGGTCTGATACCTATAAACTTAATTTTATTTTTTTTATCAATAATTTTAGCAATATCGACAACTTTCATAGACGGGATCTTGGATATATATATTTCTCCCCCTTTAGAATCTGTTAAAGCTAAAGTAACTAATTCTACCGCTTGTTCTAATGTTATCATGAACCTTGTCATTGCTTTATCTGTAATTGTAAATTGACCTGATTTTTTTTGTTTTAGAAAAAAAGGAATTACTGAACCCCTTGACCCCATTACATTACCATATCTAACAACAGAAAAGTGAGTAGCTAAATTGTTTTCTAAAAAATTAGCTGAAATAAATAATTTATCTGAGCATAATTTAGTAGCGCCATATAAATTTATTGGATTACAAGCCTTATCAGTAGACAATGCAACTACTTTTTTCACTCTACTTTCAATACACGCGTTAATTACATTTATAGCCCCGTTAATATTTGTTTTAATACATTCAACGGGATTATTTTCAGCTGTTGGAACTATTTTTGTTGCCGCAGCATGTATGACAATGTCAGAATTTTTTATAGCTCTTTGAATTGAAGAATAGTCTCTTACATCTCCTATTATAAACTTAATCTTTTTTATTTTTTTATACTTTTCCTGTAAATACCATTGCTTCATTTCATCCCTTGATAATATTCTCAATTCTTTAAAATTTTTATTTTTTGATAAAAGAGATAAAATTTTTTTACCAAAAGACCCTGTGCCACCAGTAACTGTAATAATTTTATTTTTAAAAATATTTTTTAGCATTTAAGCTTCTAATTATTTTGTTAAAACACTATTTGAGTTTGAATAATCGGTTAATATAAAATCATCGCCTGTACCTAGCATGTTATGTAATTTTGCACTTTTGTCGTTACTCCAAACTAGAACTTCTGGATCATCATATAAAAAATCACAATTTTTACAATAATCTATACTATCAAAATTCTTAGTTTCGTGTGCATGTCTTAATTTTTTAAATTCATCTCCAAAATAAACTTCTTCAAAAGTTGAAGAGTCTAGATGACCTAATATACTCTTCTCTTCATTTGGAGGTCCTAAAGTTTGACAGCAAGGAACTACTGCTCCAGTTCTACCTTTTTTTCCACCTGCTCGTACTGTCAACTCTGGCGCAAAAGGTCTTCCGCAAGTACGTCTATCTGTTTTCTTTCTCGGATTAGTATTTTTGTAATTTCCACTCCAATTATGCATTCTCCATATATATCCGATTGAACCTACTTTATTAATAACATTGTTTTGATATTCATTAATCTCAAATTTGGTTTGATTATTATCAGTTACTAAATGATAAGTACTTACATTTAAATTTGATCTGTTTTGTTTTTTGTAGGAAATAATCTCAGTTAAGTTATCAATTATTAAATCAAAATTATCTATATTCATCCATTCTTTATACTTAATTTTATTATATCCAATTACACTAAATCTAATAAAATCAATTCCAGCATTGACAACATCTTTCATGAATTGACCTTTCAATCTAGCCCCATTGCAATACATAAAGCACTTTAATCCTCTTTTTTTAACCGCTTCAATATATTTTGGTAAATCTTTAGCCATTGTTGGTTCACCACTACCTTCAAGATTAATTTGAGGCTTTCCATATTTAGGAATTATATCATCTAATATTTTTTCAAAATCTCTAAGCGGCATTTTTCTTGTAAAGCTAGAGCCTCTACCAGGGTTAGATTGAGGACACATTTGACAAGTATAATTACAGCCTCCAAATACTTCCATAACAATTCTTTTGAGCTTTAGATCCATTGTTTTTAGAGATACTTTTTAAGAGTTTCTATGTCAATCATTCGAAAGTAGTTATTAGTAAAATCATTATTAAATTCAATTAAATTTGAGTTGAGATAGGCATTTAATTGGTTTTCATTACTTACAGACTTGTAACCTTCAGGAAAATCATGAAAAGGGTTAATATTTAAATCTGAATATTGATTATAATATATTGGTACTAAACCATGCCTAGCAGCCTGTACTGCAAGTGTAGAACCTCTAAAAACAAACGCCTCACATACTTCAAAATCATCTTCAATCTTACTATTTTTGGATAATAATAGTCTATCATTATTATTATTTTCAAAAATTTTATTTAATTGATCTAAGAAAATTGGGTGAAATCTTATTAAAATTTTAATTTCTTTATTTTTACTAAGAATTTTATTTGCAAAATTAAGGAATAAATCATTCTCTTCTATATAACCCTCGGGAATAAATAAAAGCTGCCTAATTTTATTACCTTTAAATACTTTTTTTTCAATGAATCTATTGCTTCCTAAGATATCAATTTTAATATCTTTATCTTCTAGATTTTTTTCTAAAAAGTATAAGCCTGAGGATCCTGCCGTAAAAATTATATTGGGTGAAAATTTTTCAGGTAATTTCAATTTAATTGCATTTTGATGCTTAAAAATTATCGAATGTGAAAAAGCATATCGTTTAATAGAATTTTTTATACTATAGGATGCTGCATAAATTAATCTTTCATATGAGTGGCCCTCAAAAGTAGTCAAAATGATTTTAGGTTTTATCATATTAATTAAAAAAACAGCGTTATGATAAATTCTTAAGTTCTTAAAATGCTCTTGTGAAAAATTATTTATGATGGATAAAAAAATAATTTTCCTTTCTAAATCTTTTGCTTTAATAAAAAGCTTAATAAGTTGAAACATATGAGAATTTAAGTTTAAAAAAATCTTTATCTCATCTATAAGAGATAATTCGTCGTTTATATATAGCTTGTCACCTTCTGATTTATGATGCTTAATAAAAAAAATATCGAAATTTTCAGAGTCTAGTTCTTTAGTTATGTGACTAAAATAAAAATCATTTTTCTTGTTATTTATATCATGATTTTGATGAAGAGAGTGAGAGAAAAAAATTATTTTTTTAAAAGATAAATTATTTTTTTTTTTATTTTTCTTAAATATAAGACAGAAAATTTTTAACATCGAATAAAAATAATTAATTAAAAAAATAAATATTCCTTTAATTAGTAAATTTTTTTTAAAAATTAGATCAAACTTCTTTAATGAAAAAACATGCTCTCTTATTACATTCAGTGTTGGGTTTGAAATAAAATATAAATTACAATTTTTTTTAACAATATTATTACATACTCTACAAATTGAAAAATACTTTTCAAGATTCCACTTTGATTCAGACATTAAATCTCATTATTATCTTTTTATTTTTTTTTTCGTAAAAATTAAATCCAGCATTAAAAAAAGCAATTCTTGCTCGCATATTATTTTGATTTACTCCTAAATAAACGTAGTTGATATTGAAATTTCTTTTTAATAGTTTAATTGCTCCAGATATCATATTCTTAGCAAATCCTTTACCTCTATACTTTTTATCACCTATAATAATACCCAGATAACAAGAACTATCTTTTCTGTTAATTTTATCAAATTTAATATTTCCAATATGTTTATTTCTTTTGTTGAATACTCCTATAATTATAGAGTCTTTATCTTGATTTTTTTTAACAAACTGTTTTAAATTTGTAAGAGAATAAATGTTCTTCTTTTCAATAAAACGTAATTCCTTTTTAAATTTAAACCATTTAAGATATTCAAACGAAACATCAAAAACTTTTATTTTTTTCAATAAAAAGTTTTTATAATATAATTTATCTTTCATTAATCTTTAAAATATCATAATTTAAATTTGAGCCATATAACCCAATATTGTAAAAAAATGTAATTAATTTTATTTTGTATAAATAAACTTTTTAACTTGTTTACTTCTAGCTCCTTCTACTTAAAGAATACTAATTGTCTTGTAATTATTAGCTGTTTAATTAAAATGCAAATATGACAGAAGTTTGGTATCACAAAGCGTTATTAACAATGATTTAGCAAATATTAGTTATGAAATATTATAAAATTGATGAATATCTCTCGGAAAATGAATGTAACAATTTAATACAGGATGCGCAAGAAATTCTGCAAGGTGAAAGTTTTGTTGAAGTTCAAAATTTTAGAAAATTAATACCTTCTGCTAGCTTAGATTATTCTGTGTTAATAAATAAATCTCAAAATTGGAATAATCTTCATAACAAGATCAGTTCTCAAAAATTTTTAAATAATATTTTGGAAAAACTCGAAATCGAGGATAAATCATTTAAGGTCACAAATTTTTTTCACAAGAAAAAACTGGGACAAAAATTAATAAAATATAAATCATTACACCAAAAAAAACTTGCTATTATAAATACGAAGTCTTTATTAAAATATACTTGCTTTAGATTATTTAGAGAAATTTTAAGAATTTTAAAATTTAAATTTACTCACAAAAAGTATGTAGAACTCCTATATGATTATTCTATTTCACCAAATGGTTATAAAAGAGAAATACATAGAGACTCTGACGCAAGAACTTTTGTATTCCTGCTATATTTAAATAATTTATCTCAAAATGCCTCTGGTGGTGATTTGGAAATATACAAATATAAAAAAGATAACGATAAAATACCCGCTAGGCCAAAACAAGATGATTGTGAAATGATAGAAAAAATATCTCCTAAACCAGGTCGGCTGGTAGTTTTTTTAAATTCACACCAAAGTTTACACGCAGTGAGTGAAATGAAAAATCATAACGGTTTTAGACATTTTTTATACGGTTCATTTACATTGCTAGCTAAAAAAAATCAGTTTTTATCAAAAAGTCACGGATCATTGGGTACTGAATATAATCTTTTTGATTAAGTGAATATTTAACTTCGGTAAAAAAAAGAGAAGAAATCATCTAATTTTTCGAAACTATTAATAACTTCGACATTATGAGCAGCTGGATCATCGGTATCCACCAACCCTGTTGTATCATAATATATACATGGCCTATTTAAAGATTTTGCTATTAAAGCAGTAGAAGTAAATGGACAGGATATACTAAAATCAGAAGATTGAATTATTTTGTTTATGTCATATTGAGGTTCTAATATTTCAATAACTTTATCATTCTTAAGTTTATTTAAATAAAACTCATAACCTTTATGATGTGCTAGTGAAAAACTTCTTTTTGGTTTAATTAAAATTTCAAGGTTAAACTTTTTCTTAAAACTAACTATATCACTTATAAATTTTTTTCTGAAATTAAAACTTAAACTTTCATACCTAACATCTTCAAGATATGTTTCAAATTTCTTATATGGCATAACATCAAACACAGCAATTTTTCTATTTTTTTTAATTACTGGATTAGTATTTAAAAACTTTAAAGAATAATAAAAATTTATCTCTCTCTTACCTAACTTAACAATAAAATTTTTTTGGAATTCATCAAATACAACATAATTTTCCCAGGTAAGATTTTTCAACATAAAAAATGGAATATTAGATTTATTTTTTAATTTAAAACCCTCTATGTTTGAAGAATAAAAATAATATATAGCTTTATTTTGAGACTCATCAGAAAAATAAGACCAAATTGGTCTATAAGTCCAATTATCAGAAAATATAAAATTAGTATTTGAAATATGTGCACTTTCGAATTTAAATAACTTAATAATTTCGTCAAAATAAATCATAGAATACAGATCAAATTTTAATATTTTAAAAAAGGTAACAAATAAAACTTTGAAAAAATTTTTGCTAAATATTATAAATTGAATAAAAGTTTTTGGCCCAAATGAAAACTTTTCAATATTTATAACTTTTTTACTATGAATTTTTGTTTTATTCTCAAAAATAATGTTTTTTTTCCTTAGTTCTTTGGCATTTAAAAGTTGTTCAAAAAAAAAATTTTCTTCAACAAATTTTTGGTCAATAAAGTAATTATTTCCTAAAAATATATTAGTTTCGCTATCAATATTTTTTCCCTTGACGTAATGAAAAATACTTTCAAAGTATATAAAAAAAGATTTAAAAAAATTCTTTACAAAAAATAATATTAAATAAGTATTCCATATAATATTTGACAGAAAAAAGTTTACCTTAATATAATTATTATCAATAAAGACCAGTATTTCCCTTGGTAGTGGGTAAATGAATTTCTTTTTTGTACTTATACAATAATAAAATTGGAAACTAAAATTTGATCCTAACGATAAAAAATAATTACTTAAGAATTGTTTAAAAATATCTTCAGAATAATTTTTTTTTAAAATTTTATTTAAAAACCCATCATCATACTTAAGACTAATATCCATTATTTCACTTTTAATTTTATGTAACGTGTCTAATTTTTCTTTTACTTTTAATTTTCTATATCCTTTATAAGACTCAATAATTTTTCTTCTATTTGTTAAGAAATATAATAAGTATATGATTTTAAATTTTTTTTTTAATTTTCTTAATTTTAATAAAGGGTGAGTTAACAACACTAAATATATATCCCCTTGCCTATTAATATATATTTATTTTCTCTTTCTAATGATTGGTTGTTAGTTACGAAACTGTCGATAAATTTTTTACACTCAATATTCAAAATTGGTTTTTTTGGATATTTAATTTTGAAATAATCTTCAAACCAATCCCAAGTTTTATCATTTGCACCCAGCCATTTAAAAAAATAATTAATAGCATCTTTAGGTTTTTCACTCTGATAAAATTTTTCTAACAACTTTGCATTTTTCTTTGTAATTCTTTTAAATCTAATTTCTCTGCAAAGATTGTCAGTGACTCTTGAGTATTGAAATTTTTTAAATTTTAAAATATCGTGTACACTCATATATATTTGATTATCAATTCGATCATAAGTATCAAAGGTTCTAAAATTTTTACAACATTTTGCATTAAAATTTTTTACCGCCATTTCACTAAATTTTCTTGTATCCCAAGGTAAAAAGTTTGATAAATAAATACCAATTATTTTATTTTTGTAAATTTCATAACTTGTGGGATAAACTAATTCATTTACATCTTTTTCATTAATTAAATTTGATGTTTTAACTATATCTTTTGGATTAACACCTGCCAAATCATATTCGTATCTACCTCGATTGGTCATTTCCACTTCATCAACATATGAGTGTGAACCTACTTGCTCTGTTTGTTGATTATAGGGCCAGATTATTAATGGTATTTTTTTTTCGATAGCTAATTTTACACAAAACGATGTTTCCCCTGCTAAAAAAGGCCAGTGAATATTTAAATTTGAAAATAATGTTTCTCTTATAATTTTTTTATATATTATTGGGTTTTTTGTATGAATATATATGTCTGCATCAAAATTTTCTCTTATCAAATCTAAATTATTAATCCCAGCACTACTATTGAAGTGATGATTGTATGAAACAAGCAGTGGGTTGAGGCCTAACTCATTTTTCACAATATTTACAACATAAAAATATTCTGGGGTTCCTCTAATTGGTATTATGCAATCATAGCCAATTTTTTTTTTATATTTTGCGACTCTCTTTGATAATTTATTGAAGATTTTTTTCCAATTCAAATGAAATTTTTCCTCATGAATTATGCACCCTGAACAAATACCTTTTTTATTGAAAGTAATACCAAAAGGATGATTGGCTTTATAAAGGCATTTTATACATTCCTGCATAAGATATTTCTACTTTCATCGTTTAATTTTCTTTTAAGATTAATAATATAATTTTCCTTTTCAAAATTTTTATTCCCAAAAGCTAGACCTACGATGGATTTATATATTTTTAAATCATTTATTTTTTTAAAATTAATACCACCCATCAAAATAATGTCTTTAGAGTTTTTTGGTATTTGATCAAAAATTTTGTTGTTAAATTCTCTTAAGTTTCCGTCGGCCTGTGTATCGTAAATTAAATACTCCGAAAAAAAATTGTCATCTTCTCTTAAAACTGTTTTTATATCGCAAATTTCTACACTTTTTTTATATATTTTAGGACTTATTTTTTTATCCCAAAAAGTAATGCACCTTATTAGTGACTGGCTGCCTGTAGAGTCTTTAATTTCATTTAAAAGTTTTTTATTTTTATATTCATTTTCAATTAAAAAACGGTCAATATTCCAATCTAATAAATATCTTACATCATCTATTTTTCTTATATTTCCTCCAAAAGCAATAGGTGTTGATATTCCAGATTTAAAAATTTGAGGAATAATTTTTTTGTTTAATTTATTAGATCTGGATATATCTAAAACTATAATTTCATCTACCTGCCAGTTTTCTAAATTTTGTAGAGCAGTTATAATATTACCTGCAGGTCTAAAATTATTAAAGCCAATTGATTTAACAACTATATTGTCTTTTACACACACAACCCCAAATAAACGGATTTTTCTATATTTTTTTTTCATAAAAATAATCAATTGTTTTCTTAAAAACCTCAAAACCTGTATTTTGACTTTTTTCTGGATGAAATTGAAAGCACACAATATTTTTATGGATTAATACTGCTGGTATTGTCTCGCCTTTAATATTGTATGTTTCATATTTTTTTTTTGGATCAAGATAATATTCATGATTAAAGTAAAAAGAATTATTTTTTTTTTTAAAGAAATGATTATTTTTTTTTTTAAAGTCTACGACTCTCCAATTATTATTAAAATAATTTAACTTCCTGACTTTACCTTTTAAAATACTTAAACCAGATTTATTGGATTCCTCTAAATATTCAAACAAAACCTGAGCACCTAAACATATACCAATAATTGGTAATTTTTTTTTTGCACGTAATTTTATTAGTTGACAAATTTTCCTATTTGAAGATTTAAAAAAACCTACTGCAGACCCTACGCCTGGTATAATTAATAAATCAGAATTTAAAATCCCAGATTTGCTAGATGTTATCTCTGGAAAAAAACCAATTTTAGTCACAAAATTTTTCAATGATCCGGTATTCCCAAAACCATAATCTAAAATTGCAATATTTAAATTTTTATATGAGGCCATACCCTACCTTAAATTTTTTTTTAGGTATTTTGCTATTTACATCAAATAGTTTTTTATTTGTAAATTTTTTTAAAACGCTCCAGAATTCATCTTCTTTAATAGAAAGATATTTACAAAAAGATAAAATATACTTTTTAGAGCAGGCAGTATCGTATTTTTCAGCAATTTTTATACCTTCTTTTCTTGAAATCATACCTGATCTTATTAATACACTTGCTTGTTCAGTACCTCTTGAAAAACCAAATTTATAATATTTCAAAAGCATATTTATTATAGTCCAGTCCTCATCAACCATCCTTGTTTTTATGAGATCGCCAGTATTCTCAGGTTTATCGTCCCTATAACTTAAGCCATGCGTTAAGGAAATTATTGCATTATTTTCCGATGACCAATTCTCCCATGCTGGTCCAAGAAAAATTGTTTTAACACCTAGTTTATTTAAATCTTTCTTTTCAGGAAATTTATACATATTTAATTTGTTCATACAGTTTGCGACCTTTAAAAACCATTTCAAATCACCACCAGATAAAGTGTTACCTTTAATCAAATTATTCCCATCCCAGATTGATGATCCTAGAATTGCGTGATCTCCAACTTGTAACGCAGGATTTTCCCCCCATAAAATAAGAGGAATTTTTTTTTCTACTGCAATTTGTGGAACCCCTGAAAATAAAGCTAATTCTGTTGCTTTGAGCCAGTTTCCATAATTATAAAATGCATATTTTACCAGCCTTTTTGACAAAATAGGTGCAGGACCTAAACAAAGAGTATCAAACCCAATCTTGGTAAGATTTGATAAATTTCTAGCGCCTGTTTCTGATATTTGCTTTGGCGGATAAACAACTGAAACTAATAGTGGATTTAAGCCTAATTTATCTCTTACCCATAATGCTTGTCTAGTACTATCTTTGCCTCCACTTACTCCAACTAAACAATCATACTGTGAATTTTTATTTTTTTTAATAATCTTGCTAAGTATATTTTTTAATTCATAAAATCTTTTTTCATAATTATCTTTTTTACTTTTCTCATAAAATTCACAAGGAATACATATACCATGTTGATTAAATTTTCCATTTGGTCTTGAATTTGGAACTAGACATTTTTTACAATATGCGAATTTCATGCAATAAAACTTTTTTTAAATTTTATATTTTTTTTAACATCGATTTTAAGTTTTTTACCAATAAATATTTTTTTCAAATTCATATTTACTCCTTGACCACCTCTTAATGCGACTAGACTATTATAATTAATCCTCTCACCTTTCCTCATATCTAAGTTAAAATATAATATTCTTCTTCTTTTTTTAGCTGACTTTTCAGCAATTGTAGAACCATAATTAATTTTACCTATAGATTTCAATGCTAGATTGCACTCTTTGATTAAATGTTTGAATTCACTTATTTCAGTAGAATAAAAACTATCAATACCCTTTTTTTTTCTTTTAAGGCAAATATGTTTCTCTATATATTGACACCCGTAATGGATTGACGAAACTGCTAAAGTGTTACCAAGCGTATGATCAGAGAGGCCAACTTCACAATTAAATGATTTTTTAATATCATTCAAAGTTTGTAAATTATAATCTTCAATTTTAGCAGGATAATCAGTTATACACTTTAAAAATACGATATCTTTTGCCCCATTCTTTTTTAGAGTATGAAAACTTTTCTTTAGCTCATTTTTACTAGCAGTACCTGTTGAAATTATAATTTTTTTTTTTGTTTTAGCTAATCTAGTTAAAAGTTCTTGATTGGTATTTTCAAGTGAAGCAACTTTATAAAATTTGCAATTAAATTTTTCTAGAAAATTAACATCCTCTACAGAAAAAGGAGAGCTAAAAACATCTAATTTAATCTTCTTACCATAAGAAAATACTTTTTCATACCAACCAATCGGAAACTGTGTTCTTTTATATATTTCATGCAAGGATTTACCATTCCATGGAGAATTAATATTTTTTACAATTGTATCTTTATTTTTTAAATTTGGAGCCATTCTACTGGGTTTAAATGTTTGAAATTTTACTGCACTAGCTCCAATTTCTTTTAAACCTTTCATAAGTTTAATTGTTTTTTCTAAAGAGTTTTCGTGATTACCAGATACTTCACCGATAAAATAAATTTTTTTCATTTTTTAATTTTTTTTGCTGGATTACCGACAACAGTTTCAAAGTTATTTATATTTTTTAATACAACCGATCCCATTCCAACAGTTGACCATTTACCTATTTGAACCTTCTCTCTTATCGTTGCATTCATACCAATGTACGCACCCTCTTTAACCTTAATTTGAGCACCTAAAACTGAATTGTTTGCAAGGTAAGAATAGTGTTCTAAAGTAGTATCGTGACCAATCATTGACTGTGAGAAAATATTTACATGATTTCCTATTTTAACGTTTGGACTCACATTGACATACGAACAAATATTTACACCATGACCAATTTTTACATTTTTAGAAATTGTGACATTTGGATGAATCAAATTAATAAATCTATTTTGTGGGATTTTTAATGACTCTAATTTTTTTAATGAATTTTGTTTTAATTTGGTCGAAAATAATGAATATATAAAATAAAAATTTTTTTTAATGAGATACTTTTGAATATTTTTTTTCGTAATTTTTCCAAGTATTTTTAAGTTTTTTGAGCTTTTTTTACTATCATCAAAAAAACCAAATAATTCTATTTTATTTTTTTTTTTAATATCATCAATATTTGAAGCGATTACTTTGCCGTTACCACCTGCCCCAATGATAATTACTTTTTTCATTATAAAATTTTTAAGTCTTGAAGAGCAGCAGTATCGTTGCTGAAATACTTTTGGCTTAAGTTTGACGATAGTGTCCAATCTTTGCCTATGTGCCATACTTTCCAAACAATTACATAGCTGCAAAATTTGGAAGAATTATAAGAACTCGAATGTAACAAATTAGGATGCATAGCTAAAAAATCACCATACTTAAGGTTCATTTTCTTTTTTTTAAAATTTTTGTGAAAATAATCTGGAACAAAATTTTGCGTTAATGCGTTTTTTCCATCTTTTGAATAACCTTTAAATTCCAAAAAAGGGTACTCTTTTAAATGACTACCCAAAGCAACTTCCATAGTCCCATTATTTGTTTTTTTATCAACAATTATTGGCATCCATAAATTTAAATATTTATTTCTTTTAGGATAAAAATTTTTAGCATTATGCCAATTGTATAAAACTCTTTTGTTATGAGGTAAATTGATTAAGCAACTCGGTTCTTGCACTAATAATTCCTCTTTCTTTACATCAAGAATTTTCGATGCAATATTTATCAAATTTTCATTTGAAGAAATTTTTTTAAAACAGGGTAGAAAACCAATAAAATTATTAAAATTAAATAATATATCTTTGTTATATTTATCGAGTTGGATGCAAAATTTACTTAAGTCATTGATCGATTTTATTTTATTTATTAATATTTTATTTGAAACACTTATTTTTTTTCTAAATAAGTTAGTGAAAGCAAAAAGTTGTTTTTCAATTTCAATTTTATCTTTTTTAGATAAAATATTAGAATATGTAAAATATCCATTTGTTTTAAAATTTTTTTTCTCTCTCATATTAGTTTTTTTTCAATTTTCTTGCATAAGACAAAATATTTTTGGCTTTTTTTAAATGTGGTGGCCCAACATAATTTCCCTTTTTATCTAAAAAAATATTTTCTTTTATTTCTTTAGACAAAGTAACTATTTTTTCAGCATTTTTAATGTCTTCGCCAGATGGTGAAAAGATTTCGTTTATAATTGTTATCTGTTTTGGATATACAGCAATCATTCCAGAAAACCCTAGGCTTTTACTCTCTAAGCAAAAATTTTTACAACCCATCATATTTTTTATGTCTAAATAGGCCATATCTATTGGATTTATATTATTTGCCCTACAATAATTAACAACTTTCGATCTTGCATATATTAAGGCATTCATATTAATAGTTATATCCCCCTTAGTATCAACTAGATAATCCTCATGGCCAAAAATACATCCTTTAATATTTTTAGAAGTTTTAATAATTTCATTTATATTCATAATAGATTTTGTATTTTCAATTAAAGGATACAACTCAATATCTTGATACTTATTTTTAAATTTTTTCTTTATTATCTTTATGTAGTTCAAAACATCTTTTCTATTTTCAATTTTAGATAACACAAAACCTTTCGTATTATTGTCTACACAACATGAAATTTCAAAATCTGATAATTTAGAGTATTGATTAAGTCTTACTAAAACATTCTTTTTTTTTAATGCTGAAATTTTTTTCTTAATACCTTTTCTCGCTAAATTTTTTAAATTTTTAGGAACCGAATCTTCTAAATCTAATACAATATAATCAGAAACTGTATTTTGCGCAGATAAAAAATATCTTTCTTCATGTGAGGGTACAAATAGAAATGATCTACTAAACATTTAAACCTTTCTGGGTACTAATACTTTTCTTTCAAAGCTTAATATAAGTTTTTTGTTCTGATTAAAAGATTTTGTTTTAACATGGACTACCCCATTCTTTTTATTTTGCGACAATTTCTTAGAAATAACTGTAGTTTCAGCATAAAGTGTATCATTAAGAAATGTTGGATTGTGATGAACAACTTTATTATATTCCAAGTTTGCTACTGCTTTACCACTTATATCTCTGACTGTCATGCCAACAACAGTGCTAATTATGAGTAACCCATTAACTAAAATTTTTTTGTGCTTTGATTTTTTTGCATAATGTTGATCTAGGTGCACGGGGTGGTGATTCATTGTCAATAAACAAAATAAATTATTATCAGACTCAGTAATAGTTTTACCAGGATAATGTTTGATTTTTTGATTTACTTTAAAATCCTCAAAAAATTTCCCAAAGTTATTTTTCATTTTTTAATTATAAGTTCATTAACACTTTTATATATATTTTTAACTCCATTTGGACTTAGGCAATTATTTTTAAATCCACCTCTATCCATAATTCCTATAAATGGCAAGAAATTGTCCTTGATAGTAAAACTCTTGATGTTTTTAAAATTTTTATCCAGGATTTGAGCTCTTTTTTTTGATTTTGTATTGTAACAAATGTTTATAATTTTTTTCTTAAGATATAACATTTCATATGTTGTTACCCCAAAAGTTGATATGATTAGTTTACTCTTGTGCAAATCATTAAAATTAAATTTTTTATAGTATACATTTTGTGCGGGTTTTAAATTAAAACTTATTGGCTTAGATCCTCTTAAAAAAATTAGTTTATATTTTAAATTTATTTTGTTTTTCAAAAGAATTCGACAGATTTTATTTTCATAGTTGTATGGATCAAAACCCCCAGTAAGAATTGAAATTTGATTTTTTTTTATTTTATTTGCTTGTTTAATTTTTTTTTTTTTCCCTAAGAATATTTTTATTTAGTATGATATAATTTTTTCCAAATAGAATTTTATTATTTTTTGTTTTTAAACCTCTAATTTTTTTATAATCAAACTTAGTAAGATGCATGATTGGGTAGATAATAAGATCAGCAAATTTAGCAGACATATTAAAATCATGAAAAATTACGATTTTTGTAAATGATGATAATCTGTTTAATAATAAACTTTCTATTTTTTCTTTGACGTCAAAAATAACAATTTTTTTTTCTGAGTTAATATTTGATATATTTTTAAATATTTTTTTTTGATCATAATTGAACAAAGAAATATTTTTATTTTTATGAATTTTTTTTTTATTATTTGTAAAAATATATATTTTGTATTTTTTTTTAAAAATATCTATTAAAGGTAATACTCTTCTATAATGACCTAAACCATAAACCCCACCAGTTTTAAAACAAAATATTATTGAAATTTTAGTTTTTTTTGAATTCTTCACTTGCTTGATAACTAGTTAAAAGTTTTTTTGGATTTAATTTATCATTTTCTACATCAGCTATTTTTTTAAAAATTCTATCAAGAGTTTTTAAATATTTATTAATTATCGTTTTTGTATGACAAGTAGATATATAAACAATATTATTTGCAAGTATCCCATTTTTAAGCATTTCTTGTGTTATGTATGTTTTGTAAATTAAAAAATTATTAGAAATAATTTCAAATTTTGGAATTGCATCTATCCCATAGATTTTAACTTTTAAATTATTTTTTTTTGCGATGAGCCTCCATTTATTTTTTAAAAATTTACCTAATAATGAAATTTTTTTCCAAGATTTAATTTTAGACATTTCAGTCAAAGTTGCAATTGCTGCAGTTGGCCCAACATTCTCAGTCCATGTCGTGCTACTTATAAATGATTGCTCTGATTGTTGCATGATTTCTTTTTTTCCAACTAAAGCAGAAAATGCATATCCGTTTGATAATGATTTTCCATACATAACAACATCAGGTATTATTTTATATTTTTTATAGATACCTGAATTTGTCTCTCTAAAACCCGTTGTACACTCGTCAAATATTAATGGTATATTTTTATTTTTGGTTATTTTTCTAATGTAGTTTAGGAATTTTTTATTTGGTTTTTTATTTCTTTCAACCTCCATAATAACGCCAGCAATGTTTTTGCCATTTCCAAATTTTTTCTTAAAATCTGGAATATCATTATAATTAAACGGAGATGAGCTATTTTTCAGTATTTTTGGAACTCCGTTAACTTTTAGATTTGAGATAAGGTGCTTGTCTAATTTTTTATGATCCCCCACATTTGCTGATAAATACCAGTCATGCCATCCGTGATATCCACAAAATAAGATTTTTAATTTCTTACTATAAGACCTAGCTAATCTAATTGAAATAGCTAAAGCCTCCCCTCCTGATCTGGCAAACTTGACCATATCAGACCATGGATCCAGTTTAATCAACATCTCTGCCAATGTAACATCTTCCTTAGAATTCAATGTTGATACAATTCCATTATCAATTCTTTTTTTTACAGCTTTATCAATTTTAGAATTGGCATAACCCAATAAACTAGTTCCGACACCCATCATACACAAATCAATATATTTTTTATTATTTAAATCCCATACGTAACAGCCTTTTGCTTTATTGAAATAAGAAGGCCATTTTAAAGGAATAAAGTTATCAGGTCTTTTTGACAAAAGCATATTCCCACCGGCAATTATGTTTGTTGCTCTTCCCCAAAGTTTATATCCATCTGACATTTCTGATCCAATATTTCTCTGTATGTAATCTCTTTTCTGTTTTTTTACAATTTTTATTAAATCTTTTAGACTAAAATTTTTTATTTCAAGTCTTTTTAATATTCGATTCAAATAAATTAGATCTTGATGCGTATCAACTGTTAACCTAAGTTTAGAATAATTTTTAGCGGATTTAATATTAAATTTTTTAACTTTTTTATTTCGATACATCATTGATGTGACATGCTCCATGTCATATTTTTTTTTCGCAGTTTGATATGTCTGTTTTAATATTCTTGATTTAAAAATTGAAAAATCTAAACCATCTGGATACGTTGCAGGAAAAGTATTTGATACAAGATCATAATTCCCATCATTCATTTTTTTTAGTGCTCGATCAATTAATTTTGGATCTATGAATGGACAATCGCCTGTAATTCTTATTATATTATCATTATCTTTCAAATTATATTTTTCGGAACATTTGTAAAATCTTTTTAATACATTCTCTGGGTTAGAACGGAGCATAAATATTTTAATTTTATTTTTTTTTGTTATATATTTTAATTCTTTGGAATTATCTGGTGTAGCTAAAATAATCATATCGATTTTTTTTGATTTTTTTAGTCGTTTAATTAAAAATTCTAGCACCGTTGTATTTCCAAGTTTTTTAATTATTTTTTGAGGAAATCTCATTGAACTTAACCTTGCCTGAATAATTGCAATATTTCTCGTTACCATTTTCGAGGATCTATAATCTTTTTATTTTTAATATTGAATTTTTTTGGGATTTTAATTTTTTTTTTCAAATTTATTTTCTTGAGATATTTAATTTGCTTTAAATTATCAAAACCTAATACAAACTTATCGATATCTTTATTTTGATAAACAAAGTTTAAACAAGCCTCAAATGGATTTAAGGTTTCTTCTTTAATCCATTTAAAATATTCTTCTAAGTTATTATTAAAAAATTTTTTTTTTGTTTTTGGTTTATTTAATAGAACACCTTGCAAAAAACATGATCTTGCATGCAATTCAATTTTTTTTCTTTTTAATTTTTTTATAAAATTTTGTTCATCAAATGACCTATTTATTAAATTATATGGAAACTGAATAATATCGACTTTATATTTTTTTAAAATCTTTACAGTTTGGTTTTTTGTATAAACTGAAATTCCTAGTTTATTAAAAATGCCTCTTTGTTTTAATTTTTCTAAATAATTGTAAAAAAATTTACTATTTTTCAAATTGAGCTGCCTAGGTGAATGTAATAATAATGCATAAAACTTCTCTACCTTCAAAGTGTTCAAAATTTTGCTAATGTGTTTATCCACTTTTAAAATTATATTATCTTTTTTTTTAATATCTAAATAAGGAATTTTAGTAATGATTTTGAACTTATTTTTATTTATTAAATTCAGGTATTCGTCTGAATTTTTATAATTCATTGCTGTATCAATATACGAGATATTATTTTTTAAACAAAAGTTGCTAATTTTTTTGAATTCGTTGAAAGATATTTTTTTTATATATTTAGTTATTCCATAATTTGGGGCTAATTGAGCTGTACCTAAAACTATTTTATCCAACATAGGTTTTTAAAAAATCGATTACATATTTTTGTTGGTTATCTGATAAATCATAGAAAATTGGCAAACTTAGACAATTATTATAGTAATTTTTTGCGTTAGCTAAATTCTTCATATCAAAACCTAATTTCGAGTAATATGGGTGCATTGGAATTGGTATATAGTGAACTTGAGTAACTATGCCAAATTCTTTCATTTTCTTCATTAAACTTGCTCGTGAGAATTTACATCTTTTAAAGTTAATATTAACAACATATAAATGATTGGCACTTAAATCCCTTCTTCCTCTCTGATATATTTTTAAATTATTAAGATTATTCAGATTATTATCGTAATATTTTGCAATTTTTTTTCTTTTAGATAGGTATTTTTTAATATTCTTCATTTGAGATAGCGCAAGATTGCTTTGTAAATCAGTAATTCTGTAATGAAATCCTAAATCCTGCATTTCATAATACCATGGATTTTCAATATTACCTGTCGATGCCTCTTTGCTATGAATAAAATTGTCATTTAATTTATTTATCCCATGACTTCTTAATCTCAAAAGCTTTTTATATAAATCATAATTATTTGTTGTTATAATACCACCCTCTCCTGCTGCTATTAATTTAACTGGATGAAATGAAAAAATACTCATATCAGAATACTTACAAGACCCAACCTTGGATATTTTATTATAATATGAACCAAGAGCATGTGCACTATCCTCTATGATTTTAAAACCGTATATTTTTGATAAAGTTGATAACCTTTTCATATCGCAAGTGTCGCCTGTCAAATGTACAGGAATAACACAACTGATTTTTCTTCTTTTTAAAATATGCTCTAATTTGTTTAAGTCCAAGCTTAAATTATTTAGATTAATATCAGAAAATAAAAGTTTTGACCTATTATGAAGTACTGCGTTAGTTGTGGAAACAAATGAAATTGGACTTGATATAATAGTATCATTTTTTCCATAATTTAGAGCTTTAATGGCAAGGTGTAGTCCAGCTGAGCAGCTTGAAACTGCCACCGCATATTTGGCACCGACATAATTTTTAATTCTTTTTTCAAATTGATCTATTACGGGACCTTGAGTCAAGCTATCACTTTTGAGCAACGTTGACATACTATCGATATCTTCTATGGAAATAGAATGTTTTCCATATGGAATAATTCTATTATGGTATTCTTGTGATAGGAAAGAAATTTGTTCGGATAAACTCCTGAATTTATATTTGTATTTATTTGAAAATTTTTTGTTATTTAAAACCATCTTTTCAGGTCTTTTAATTTGTGTTTTATGATTATTGTAAATATATGGCTCAATAAGATTAACATTATAATTAAGTTTTTTTGCTAATTTTTTGACAAATTCATATTTTGAAATTTTTGATGAAGAGCTGATATGAAAAAGATCGTTTTTATGAAAATCTTTGCAAATTATTCTTTCGATAATGTCACTTAACTCATAAGTTGTTACAGGATTAAAAAAAATATTTTTTGGTATTTTTACTTTTTTATTTAATGAAAGATTTTTAAAAATTTTATCTAAAAATTTTTCCCTGTGTTGAAAATCCCAACCAACAAAATTAGTTCTCAGAACAATTGAACATTTATGACTTTTATGGACGCTTTTCTCTCCTTCGAGCTTTGTTAGTCCATAAACATTAACTGGCTTTGCACCATCCTTTTCATTATAAGTATCTTTTTTTCCATCAAATACTTGATCAGTGGAAATATGAATTAATTTTATCGATAATTTATTCATCATTGATGCTATTTTTTTAGCAAGTTTATTGTTTAAAAAATCCGCTTTTATTGGGGTTTTTTCACACTGATCTACATTGGTAAGTGCAATTAAATTTAGCGCAAAATTTACATTTAAGGACTTTATTTTATTTTCTAAATCTTTGTCATTCAGCTTTAGTTTTCTTACAGGCAAATTAATTGAATTTCTATTTTCAATGAAAATTAAATCATAATTATTTTTTTTATAATTATAAAAACTATTAGCTAAAGAGCTTGATCCACCAAATACTAGAATTTTTTTTTTAATATTTATCATAAAATTTGTCTTCTAAAATAATCTGTAAAATTTATAAAGATGATTATTAAAATCAATGTTCTTAAATTCAAGAATTTTTTTTAATGTTTTGTCGACTTTTACAATTTTATTTTTGTATAAATATTTGATGAATATATAATTTGAGTAGTAATCATGAATAGTAAATGAGTATAACCACATTTCTTTGATTGAATTAAAATTTTTATTTTTAAAGTTGCTGTAGTTTGTATAGTACACTTTTTTATCTAGATAAAAGTTAAAATTAAATAATTTAATTTTTTTTACTCCATTTAAAATTAAATCTAAAATAACAAGTTGAAGACCATTTGGAGTTCCTGAATAAAAAAAGTTTTTATTCGCGAAAACTCTTTGATTGTCAAATAATCTCTTTTGGCTCTTTTTCTTAATACATAAAAATTTAATTTTTGAATTTTTTAAATCTTCGAAGTATCTTTTATTTCTATTTACCTTATCAACATCATCACCATTTAAATATGAAATATCAACTGGTAACTTGACTGAGTTTTTTTTTTTTCCAAAATATGACAAATAAACAAAAAGATCAACTTTTGATAAATTTTTGATATTTTTTATATTATTACCTGGACCAATTATTGCAATTGTTTTTCCCTTTACTAATTTTCTAAAATCATATTTAAAAAAAATTTTAAAATTATAAAACTTCATAAAAATCAGAAAAAATGAAAAGATAAATTTTCTATATTTGCTTTTTTTTTGTTTTTTAATGAAAATTTGAAAAAATAAGTATTGCTTGAAATATATAAATTTCATACTCGTTTTTTCAAATTTTTTATATGACAGCATTCTTATTTTAAAACTTTCTGAAAAAAAACCACATACTAAAAATATATTGCTTAATACTATCCAATCCTGAAAACAAAGAATTTGATAATCTAAATTAGAAATTTCATGATTTATTTTTTTTCTTAATAACTTATTTTTACTAAGCAATTTTTTTTTTTTATTTATTAATATAGTTTTAATTAAATAAAATATTTTGTTGTTATTTTTAGATCTATTTTTAAAATAATTGGAAATTTCATTTATATCTTTTAAAGAAAGATTTTTTTTAATTTTTTTTTCTAAATAAAATTGCTTGATCATGAGTCTTTAAAAGGACCTTCAAATACTATCTTGCCATTATTAACTTTTATAATTCGATCATTATTCAATGCTTGTACATCATGAGATACCTGTATCACTGTTTGATTATTGTTATCTATTCTATTTTGAATAATTTTTTTAGTCTCATAGTCTATTGAACTTAGGGCCTCGTCTAAAACCATTATATTTGAGCTTCTATAAACTGCTCTAGCAATTGCAATTTTTTGTATTTGCCCCCCAGACAAATTTTTTCCATTTTCATGGATTTTTGTATCCAGGTCGATAGGGAAGTTAGCTAAATCTATACATGATATATATAAAGCTTTTTCAAGGAGTTTTTCATCTGTGTAATTATCTCCAAAATTAAAAGTTATATTTTCTCGAAGACTCGCTTCCATGAGATATATCCTTTGAGGCACAAATGATATTTGCTCTTGCCAAGCTGAGAAATCCAAATGTTTATATGGTGTTTGATTTATTAAGATACTTCCAGACTGAGGGCGTATAATGCCAAGAAATATGTTTATAAGAGTTGATTTTCCAGATCCGTTCGCTCCTATAACCGTGTATTTCTTATTATGATGGATTGAAAAATTAAAATTACATTTAAATTGTTGATTAGGAAACTCAAATTGAACATTTTCAAATTTTATTTCGTTTATTTTTTTATCAACTTCGTAATTTTCTTTTACTTTTTTATTAGTTATAAACTCGTCTTTAAATGATATATTTTTAATATCAGGATATATTTCATTAAGAGAAAACTTGAATGAATTAATGGAGTTTGAAGAGGCAATAATTGAATTAATAGCAGGTAAAATTCTCAATGTAGAATAAATAAAGACACCCAAGATTGGTAAAAAATTTAATAAATCGTCATATATATTCATCAAAAAAATTATAGACAATATTAATAACAAAAATAGTGGTTCTAAAAAAAATCTTGGAGCTTTTTGTAAAATACTAAGACTAATAGCATTTTTCATAAATTTTTTAAAAATTAGGTCATAATTAAAGAAAAAGTTGGTATTCTTATATAATTTTATCTCTCTGATTGAATTAAATATTTGTATAATAGAGTTGATACGGCTTCTATTTATATTAACCTGAATTTTACCCAAATTATTAATTTTATTTTTTAAAATAAAATAAAATATAAAAAAAATTATCATAGAAAAAGCTAAGGCTAATATTGTAATCTTGTAATTTATAAAAATTAATAGACTAGTTATTATTATAATTGAAATAATCTTTGAAATAATTTCAAAATAAGCATTTACCTGTACATTAAAAACAGCAGCTAGTTCAGATAAAATTTTTGAATACTGTTCGCTTAAATTTTTTTTTTCAAGTTCTAAAACATTTTTATCAAAAAGATTAAAAAAATATTGTAAACTGACATGCCTATATTGTTTCCAAACTCTTTTTTCAATAATATATTTGGATAAAATACCGTAGAAATTCAATATCAAATTAATTAAAAAGAATACGACTCCTAGAAAAATTATAAAATTTTCATGATTTTGAAAATTTAATTTTTTATAAATTAAATTTATTATTTTGATATTCTCAATATTATTTACATCTACCATAACCGCAGCAAATGGAATTATTGATCCAATTACTAATAATTCCAATATAGAACTAATAAATAATAGTAGAAAAATAATAGATAAACTTTTGTATCCATAATTTTTAACTATTTGAAATAAGTTTTTATCCATGAAACTTTTTAATTACCAAACCGATCTACCACCATCAATTATAAGGTTGTGTCCAGTCATGTAATTATTCTTATCAGAGCACAGAAACTTGATTGCTTCCTTATATTCATTTTTATTTGCCATTCGATTTAATGGTATTAATTTGCTTATTTTTTTTTTGAAATTTCTTGATTGTTTATTATCTACCCCGCCTGGAGATAAAGAATTACATCTAATCTTATTTTTTGCAAAATATGTTGAAAGATATTTTGTTAAACCAACTATTCCTGATTTAACTACCGAATAACTTACTGGTTTACTACTATTTGTATAAATTCTTTGATCTGGTGCAATTACGGATAAGTCAGAAGCAATATTTACAATAGTTGCTTCAGTATTAAATTTTACAAAATTTTTACTAAAGATTTTGGAGCATATAAAAGCACCAGTTAAGCCAACTTTTATTTCATTATTCCACTGCTTGATTGAAAAATTTTCAAAAAAATTTGACTTTGAAACTTTATCGCCACTCACTTTCGAGTCTAAAGCTGCATTATTAATAAGGACTTTTAATTTAATTTTTTTTTTATCAATTATGTTGTAAGTTTTCATGACAGATTTTTCCGACGAAACATCCATCGTATAAGATAATATTTTTATATTTTTAAACTTCTTTGATAAATATTTATATTGTTTCTTAAGAGCAATCTTATCATTATCTGTTAAAATCAAATTATACCCCATCTCCGCAAGGGCCTCACTGTGATTTTGACCAAGCAAACCTGCGCTACCAGTAATAATCGCAAAATAATTAAAGTATCTTAAGGTCATTTGTTTGCCCTCCATCAATTACAAAATTACTTCCTGTAATAAAATCTGAATTACTAGATGATAAATAATTAATCATTTCAAAAATTTCACTTGTTTTACCAAATCTTTTTAATGAAACATTTTTATTTATAAAATTTTTAATTTTTTTTGAATTATTTTTTTTCTTTCTCTCCCACACCGAACCAGAAAACATCAAATTTCCCGGTGAAATACAATTTATATTTATTTGGTATTTAGAAATATACTTTGAATAAAATTTTACAAAATTAATTAAAGCATTTTTTGCAAGTGAATAGGCTATAGGAGAATTTTTTATTATATCAACACCACAAATAGATGAGATGCATATTATTTTTCCTTTTTTTTGTTTTATAAATATTTTACTTAGTTTTGTAATTATATTTACCGCTGAAAAAAAATTATCATTAAAAGAAACAACCCAATCATTATAAGTCTCTTTAAAATTCTTATTAATTTTACTATTTCCTGCATTGCAAATTAATACATCAAGTTTTTTTACTTTTTTCTGTAATTCTTTGCTTATTCGTTCTACATGTTTTTCAGAAGAACAATCACCAACAACAAAATCACAATTTTTCAATTTTTTAGATGCTCTTCTTGCTTTTGCTATACTTCTAGAATGTATAATAACTTCGTAATTATTTTCTAAAAAATTTTTTGCTAATTGAAAACCTAGACCATTAGACGAGCCAGTAATGAAAACTGTTTTTTTTTTTCATATGTTTATTTTTTCATTTCTTTTTTTAAAAAATTTCTATTTAAAATAATTTCTTTTAGATGTGAATTCGTTTTAGACCTCGCAGTCTGCAATATAAATATTCCGTCGTAAGAAATTTTTTTTAGATATGAAAAAAATTGTTTAAAATTAAATGTTCCATCTCCCAATCTTATTGTTCTATTAACTTTATCTGAATCTTTAATATGAATATTATCGATATATTTTCCATACATATAAAACTCCTCTTCAGGATTATGGCCAAAATAATTACTATTTCCTGTATCATAATTAATACCGTACAATTTTTTATCAAAATTACTGATAAATTGCTTTAATTTGCGTGGAGAGAAATCACTCTCAAATAAAATCTTCATATCGTTTTTTTTTAAATATTTATTTATTGGCTTAATACTCCTAGATAAGTTTAATATTTCTTTATTGTTCTTGATAGAGCTATTATCTACAAGCGGAAAAATAATATATCTAATACCTATTTTTGATGCATTAAAAATAATTTGTTGCAACTTTTCAACTAAAAATTTTGAATTTTTTTTCCACTCAATATTTTGCATTAAGGAGTCCGCGGTAAGAGTTTTTATTTGAACTTTGTTTACCTCTAAAAGTTTATTTATTAATTTATGTTGTGACATATCAAATAAAGGGTTTTTATTTAAGTATGGGTAGTCGATTGTCCATTCAATAAACTTAAATTTATTTATACCGGCAATTTCAATTTCCTTTTTCCATGATGTCCAAGGAAAAGATTGAATTTTATTATTTGTTATCTTTGACAATCTTCCTTGCATAAATCCAATTTTATTTAACATATTTAATTGAATGAATATGGTGATAAAATTTTTTTGTTTTTAATATCTTTTTTATTCCAAGATTGAATTTGGGATTTGATATTAATTCCGGTAATACTACTCCACTTATTTAATAACTTTTCGAAAATTACACCAGGTTTTCCTGATCCAATCTTTATTTGATTAAGTGAGACGACAGGCAAAATACAAAAAGGAGTTCCAGTCATAAATGCCTCATCTGCTTCGTAGACATCATACGGTTCAATATTTTCTTCATAAATTTTTATTTTTAATTTTTTAGCTAGTTCAAAAATAAATTCTCTTGATATTCCCCTTAGTATATTTTTACCTTTAGATGTTATAATTTTTTTATCTTTAACAATAAAAAAATTATCGCCCGTACCTTCAGTTACATAACCATCATCATCGAGCATTATAGCCCAATTATCATCTCCTTTAAAAAGAGAGGCCTCCATGTTAGCTTTTAAATAAAATAATCTACTTCTATTTTTAATTTTTGGATCTAAATATTGAGATGGAATAGCCCTCTGTGAAGTTATTACTGCATTAATTCCTTTATCAAATAATTTTCCCATTCCCCTCACTGTCCATCTTAAAGGAAAGTCCGCAATAATTACATTAGGACCTTTTTTTAATCCCGATACTCCTTTGTAAATATCTAATATTCCTCTAGAGACATCAATCATTAATCTGTGCTCGTCATCTTTGCTCATTAATTTTTCATTTTTTTTCGCTGTAAGTAAGCATTTTTGGTACAATTCATATTCCGTCATTCCAATATCAATTTTTAATATTTTCAAACCAACAAATAACCTCTTAATATGTTCTTTTAATTTAAAATGTTTTTTTCTAAATGATCGTGTCATTTCAAACACCATATCTCCAAACATCAAAGCTGAGTCATAAATAGATATTTTTGCTTCACTTTCATTCACGAATTTTCCATTAAAATAAACTACTCTCTCAGATTTTTTTTTCATTTTTTCTTCCATTTCAATATTGGGTAAGCTTTTAGAATTTTTTTAAAATCTTTGATATCTGAAAGATCATCAATTTCATAAATAGATATTTTTTTCATCTCATAACTTCCAATTTTTCCAAATAATCTGCTGTTATATTTAGAGAACAATTTTGTCTTGAATATGTATATTGATCCATTTTCGATAAGGTAATCTGACATATTTTGGCGATTTTGACGTTTATTTGGTATATAATTCATAGCTTTTAATTTTTGACCCTGTTTTCTCCAAAATAATGAATGAAAGTTTACGTGAGAGAATAAGCTGTCTAATTTTTTTTTTTCATAGTAATTAATTGCTTTAGTAATATCATCTTTAAATCTAATTGGAGATGTTGGTTGTAACAATATAATATTTTCCGGAAACACTTTTCTATTTTTCATAAAAGATATTGTGTGATGCAATACTTCTTCAAGAGTAGAAATATCGTTAGAAATGTTTTTTGGACGTTTTATTATCTCGCATTTATAATTATTACAAAGACTTAGGATTTTGTCATCATCAGAGGTAACAAATATTTTACTGATTTTTTTACAAAAACTCGCATGCATTAAGCTGTATTTTAGTAAGGGGACCCCATTAATTTTAACTCTATTTTTATTTTTAATTGTTTTCGACCCACCTCGAGCTGGAATTACAGCGCAATATTTCATTAATATATTTATCTTTTGTTTTCCCAATACCTAAGTTTTTTTGCTATAGGCACTTCTTCGGGTAAAAAAGTTTTATCACTGTTTCCGATTATAGCATCTACTTTTCTTACAGAATTTACTAGATTTCTTAAACCTTGTTCTTCTAGTGATGCAGATTGATCACTACCATACATTGAACGATCTAAGGTAATATGTCTTTCTATACTGGAAATACCAAATGTAGCAGCAATAACACTTGGAATAACAGAAGGCTCATGCCCACTATAGCCAACTTTGCAATTGTATCTTTTTTTTAATTTATCGATGATATTCATATTTAATATTTCCTCTGGGCAGGGATAAACTGAAACACAATGCATTATTTCAAAAGAACAATTTTTTTTCTTAAAAATGTTTACCGCTTCATCAATTATATCATAATTACTCATGCCAGTTGAGATCAATGTATGTTTTCCGCGTGAAGCCACCTCCTCTAAAAATTGAAGGTTTGTGATCATTGGTGAAGCAATTTTATTTAATCTTAGTTTGTAATTATCCAAGAAAACCAGGCTTTTAACATCCCATGCAGAACATAGCCACTCTATTTTCTTTTCTTTACAAAATTCAGAAATTTCATCGTAATCTTTTTTTTCAAACTCTAAACCTTGTTTTTGTTGATAAAATTTATTACCCCAAGGGCTCTCTCTATCGCTATTAAGTTCATCTTTAGAATATACTGTTGCTATATCTCTTTTTTGAAATTTTACAGCATCACATCCGCAATCTTTTGCAAGTTTAATTAATTTTTTTGCTATATTTAATGATCCATTATGATTAATACCAATTTCAGCAATTACAAATATTTTGTTCATGAAGTGTAATGACCATATTTTTTTTATAAAATCAATAACTATCTAAAATGTTTGTATGATAGTTTTTATATGCATTAATAAAATTATGTATATTTTTATTTTTCAAAAACTTAATAATATCATCTTGATACTGATGGCTAGAGATCAAAACATTTTCCCATTTTAAATCTCCCAAATGTTTAATGTTCTTAAAATTATTCAAATTTTGTTTTTTATTACTTGGATAATCATTTTTCTTAAAATTAAAATAATAAATATTTGAATACTGTTTTTTACTAATTGATAGTAGTTCTAATACTTTTTTAGTATGGTCCTTAGTCCCAACTATTAAATATCTTTTATTTTTTTTTATTTTTTTAAAAAAATGTTGAAATTTGATGATTTTATTATGACTAAGTTCATTAAATAATTCCTTGTTCTTTTGCTTTAATATTTTTTTAATATTTACATTAAAAAAATTCTTAAGTAGCAATGTTTTTTTTGCTATTAAATATTTTTTTTTCAATATAGTCTTTCTTTCAAGCATCATTTTTTTTAGTATTTTTTTTTTGTTTTTTAATTTTTTGATATCAACTAAAAAATTTTCAATAATCAAGTAATCTAAATTTGTTTTAATTGACGATATTAGACTATCTAAAGGAGACTCAATCATTGGTTCTCCATTGTCGTTAAAAGAAGTGTTGAGTATCAACGGTATACCCGTTAATTTTTTAAATTCACTTATTATCTTGTAAATTCTTTTATTTTGTTGAATTGTAATTGTTTGTATTCTTGATGTTTGATCAACATGATTTACTGCAGGAATAATTTTATTTTTTTTGCAAGGGCCTGCTCTCAACATAAAGGGAGACTCATCAATGTTGAAATATTTTTTTGAAAATTGTTTTAAAATTATGGGAGCAAATGGTCTAAATAGTTCTCGATGTTTTATATTTTTATTTATATGATCCCGCATCCATTTAGGTGACGGATTAGCAAGAATACTTCTATTACCTAGTGCCCTAGGTCCATACTCGCTTGAGCCTTGGAAAATTCCAATAATTTTATTGTCATTTAATAGCTTTGAAATTTTTGAATAAGTATAATTGATGTATTTTATATTATATTTACCTAATAAAGTTTTTATCTTGTTTAATTCGTAACTTTTTCCTGTGTAGGCATTTTCGAAACTTAATCTTTTAGTTTGTTTACATAAATTATGATAACCCCACAAAGCCAAACCAAAAGGCATCCCTGAGTCTGAACATGCAGGAAAAATATGTATATTTTTAACTTCTGATTTCTTAGCAATTTTTTCATTGGAAATACAATTTAAAGCTACACCGCCGGCCATGCACAAATTTTTTGATTTTGTCTTTTTATATAAATCTTTAGCAAAATGAACCATTGTCTTTTCTGTTAAATTTTGGATTGCATAAGCCCAGTCTGTATATGGTTTTTTAGTAACATTTTTTTTATTAGCTACTTTAATCTTTTCAAATAATAATTTTCTTTTACCTAAATTATATTGAGAGTGAAAATCAGAATTTGGTAATCTTTTTATGAAATTTGAAAAACTAGTTTCTACACCAGAAAACTTGTATGGTATTTTAATTTTTGTGTTTTTATTTCCATATGGAGCAAGACCCATTGTTTTACCCTCTCCTCCAGGACCAAAACCTAGGATTTCCGTAGATATCGCTGTATAAAGCTCTCCAATTCCAAAATTTTTATACTTATCTAGCAGCTTAATTTTATTATTTTCACCAAAATAGTAACTATTTGTCTCTAAATCAGAGCCATTA
>MDSZ01242984.1_pt1 | contig 40004 bp, 38 predicted proteins | sample 811201 | NCBI WGS metagenome assembly MDSZ01 (sample SAMN05326647, study PRJNA326480) | marine metagenome | isolation source: seawater | place: Indian Ocean: North | collected 2010
TATCGATTCCTTTATCATTTCCGACTACAAGAAAATTTTGATTTTCAATTTTGGCTAAACCTCCTTTTATCGACGCATCATCAGAAAACAATCTATCACCAGATATTACTTCGAACTTGTCAAAGATAGTTTTTACTATTTCATCAAATTTTGGCCTATCCTGATGCCTACAAACTTTAACTTTCTGCATTGGAGTAAGGTTTTCGTAGAGTTCTTCGAGAGTTTTATCAAACTTTTCCTGCAAAACGGTTAGCTCATTCGCAATATTTTCACTTGTATCTTTTAGGTGCCTCAACTCTTCAATTTTTGATCTAATCTCGAGCAAAGGTTTTTCAAAATCAAGAAAGTTTTGCATCTGAAGTAATTTTAGGTACCCTCTATCAGTTTGGCTTTTTCAACCAGAACCTCTGCTTGCCTGATTGAAGCTATATCTATAAGTCTACCATCGAGTGATACAGCACCTTTACCCTCATTTTTTGCAGTTTCCATCGCCTCAAGAATCCTTTTAGCCTGATTAATTTCTTTTTCTGAAGGACTCATTACTTCATTAGCCAAATCTATCTGACTCGGATGAATAGCCCACTTTCCCTCACAGCCAAGTGTAGCAGAACGGTTTGCTTGAGCAATGTAACCATCGGGGTCATTGAAATCGCCAAAAGGCCCGTCAATAGGCCTCAAACCATTAGCTCTGGCAGCTATAACCATCTTTGAGACTGCATGGTGCCACATATCACCCCAATGTCTTTCTCTTTCTTTGTCTCCATCAATATCAGTTAAAACATGATAATTAGGATTTGGTCCTCCAATTACAGTTGTTTTTGCTTTGGTTGAGGCGGCATAATCTGCTACGCCAAAATGAAGGGACTCAAGGCGTCTATTGTAAGAAGCAATTTCATTCACATTTTGCATGCCTAGGGCTGTCTCAATTATTAATTCAAAACCTATCCTCTTATCAAGTCCCATTGCATCCTCAACTTGAGTGCAAAGCATATCTACGGAATAAACATCAGAAATGGTTCCTACTTTAGGAATCATAATCAAATCTAGCTTCCCAGGAGCTTTTTCTATTAAGTCAACAACGTCCCTATACATAAAATGTGTATCCAAACCATTAATTCTTACTGATAGAGTTTTTCCATTCCAATCCAAATCATTAAGTGCTTCTATTATATTTTTTCTTGCCTGCTCTTTTTCATCTGGAGCAACTGCATCTTCTAAATCTAAAAATATAACATCCACTTTGCTTTTTGCAGCTTTCTCAAATAGAGCAGGGTTACTGCCAGGCACTGCTAGTTCACTTCTGTTAAGTCTTGGTTGGGCTTGTTCAATAATCTTAAAACTCATAATTTCCTCGTTAAATATTTTATATTACACTGACAATTTATTATCTAAATAAATTAGTAAAAACAACTTAAATTTTAATTAATTTATTGATATTTTTTTTAAGACTATGTTTTTCTTCCAAAATTTTTCTTAACTTTGTTGTTTTTACATGCGTATATATTTGAGTAGTTGAAATATCTTTATGACCTAAAGATTCTTGGATAATTCTCAAATCCACACCTCTATTTAGAAGGTGCGTCGCAAAAGAATGTCTTATTTTATGCGGTGATAAATTTTTTTTTTCAATACCAGATTTTAAGGCTAGGTCCTTTAGTATCTGAAAAAATCTATTTCTTGTAATATAACCTAACTTTGAATTTGATGGGAAAAGAAAAATACTCTGGTTATTTTTATCTAATCTCAATTTATAAAGATATTTTTTTAAGATTTCTTGTACTTTAACAATCAATGGAATGACTCTCTGATTTTTCCCCTTATTTAAAATTATTATGGAAGAAAAATCATCTGCCAAATCCCCTATTTTTATGCTCACCAATTCAGTGACTCTAATGCCAGTTGCATACATTATTTCAAGCATAAGCGATAATCTCAGACCTTTTAAAGAATTATCATTGTAAGATAAATTGATAAGGTTTAATATCTGTGCCTCTGAGATTATTTTGGGTATTGATCTCTTAAACTTTGGAAACTTAACCGAATCAAATGGGTTTATATCTAGAAAATCTTTATCGCAGAGAAAATTAAAAAAAATTTTCAAAGATGATAATTTCCTGCAATGAGAGGTCTCAGAATAATTTGAGGATAAAAAGCTCAAATATTTTTTTATTTTATTGTCATCAATATTTTTAAAATTAGTCAAATTTAAGAAATTTACAAATTGAAAAATATCATTTTTATAAGAATCAAGAGTATTTTTTGAAAGATTTTTTTTGATAGTTATATTTTCTAGGTACTTTTCTATGAGTAGTAAAGTATTTATATTCATAAAAGAATTCTTTCAGACAGTCTCTTAAATTCCTTTTCAAAACCAAGGTTCTTCAGGATAGTTAATACAGAGTAACTTTGGATTAAATTTAATTGCATAAAGTTTTTATTTCCTATTATTTTAAAAAGCAAATTTAGCGAATTAAAATAATCTCCATTAAGAGACAATGTATTGGCTAAAAAGAAGTCTTTAAAGTCCATTGACTTAGCATTAGTGTCGATGGACACCTTGATTAACTTGTCTATAATATTTTGATTAAGATCAACTGAGAAAATCAAAACCATGAGAACTTTCTTCATAAATATAGAGTCAAAAATTTTTGAGTTGTCAAATTTCTCTAATCGATTTTCAAGTGAATAATTATCAATACTATTTAATTTTAGAAATTCTGAAATCTCAATTGCAAGACCTCTATAATCACTTTCCGGTGTTTTATAATGTTTATTTAAAATTTCTTTGGCTTTATTAAATTTTTGTTTTGATTGATACATCTTCGAAACTAAAATTGAATCCTCATGATTTCTTGCATATTCCCCAAAATCCATGAGATCATCAATTAAGTATGAAATTTTTTGAAGGAGGTCGTCATTCATTGAAATTTTAATTAAAGCTATAATTTTACGGAATTTTGACTCTGGTTTATTATCCCTGATGATTGATTGGTAAAGAAGTGGTCTGGCTCTTATCGGAGATAAAGATTTGTAAATTCTCTCAGCATTTTGTATTTCTTTATCTTCAAATTTAGCAAGTTGGTAAGCTTCTGCAAGCATCTCAACACTTATTCTTCCTTGTTTAACTAAAATTTCAGAGCAAAATATTTTTAAATCAGTATCAACAGAAGGGTTTGATAAAATAAATAATAAACCACTTGTAGTTAGTTTTTCTATTTGTTCAAAATTTGGTGAAATATCTGCAAACTGGAGTGACGACATAATTATTGGGTTTAATTCTTTTATCTTTTCAAGATTTTTTTTTAAATCATCGGATTGAGTAATATCTTTTTCACTCATTAATGAAAATGCTAATTCGATAAAAAAAATGTCTCCAGGTTGATTTTGCTCTTTGAGTAGTTGAAGGCCAAGCTTGGCTTCATCAAACTTACTATTAATTATATTACAAATTATCATTATTTTTCCGAAAAAAACTGGATCCTGATCAACTTTCTGAAGAATTTTACATGCCTCTGAGTGCCTATTTCGTAAAAGATTAGCTTCAATCATTCTTTTGAGAATAAAACTATTATTCTCTAATTCTGAGGCTTGCGAATAAATTAACTCAATTTCACTTAATCTTCCGGTCTCAAATAATTTGTTTATCAATGTTTTAAAAAGGATTTTGTCATCATCAGCATCAATTAAATCTCTGTTGAATGTTTTTTTTGAAATAAGTAAATCAAAAATTAAATTTTGAATAACCTCATCGGTATTTTGAACTGGCAAGCTTTGGAAAAAAAGGTTCACCTGTTCAAAAGATTTATCTAAGAAAATTTCTTTCCATTTATTATCATTATCGTTTCTAATATTAAATTCTGATAGAAGCTCAGTATTAGGACTTTTAAAAATATTCCTGTCTTCAAAAATAACTTGATTGGATATAGCAAATTTTAATGGAATTACTAAAAATATTAAAAATTTAATTAATGTATTAGTTGTTTTCAATAGTGAGCTCACTCTCAATAAGTCTAGGGTTAATAATAAAATCCGAAGTACCTAAATAAACAATAAACAGTAAAAATATTACTGTTAGGGATATTAATATCTTAATTATTAGCTTGTCCATCTTGCATTTATTTGTATCTAATGAATATTTATAATATTAACAATATATTTAAAAAAAATATATTATCTATATAAAAACAAGGAAATGGAACAATTAAAAAAAAGTATCGTTTTAGTTGGCATGACTGGTGTTGGGAAAACAACGATTGGAAAAATATTAGCTAAAGAATTAAGAATTAAATTTTTTGACATCGATCAAGAAATAGAAAGAATTAGTAATTTAAAAATAAAAGATTTTTTTAAAATGTATGGTGAATCAGAATTCAGGCGAATTGAAAAAATTACTTTTTTGAATCTTATTAAAAAAAAAGAAACATACATAATATCACCTGGTGCTGGAATTTATAGTGACGATGAAATGAGAAAAGTACTTTTGAATGATTGTTTATGTATATTTTTAAACGCAAATATAAATTCTTTAATTTTACGATTAAAAAAAAACTTATCTAATAGACCAAAATTAAGTGAAGGAAAACTTGAAGAGAATTTAAAACAAATGTATATAGAAAGAATTAAAGATTATAAGAGATCACATTTTACCATAAACGTAGATGAAATTTCAATTCCCGAAGCAGTGGCAAAAATCAATAAAGCTCTAATCAAATATGGAAAGTTCAGTCAGTTATAAAGTCTCCCTAGAAAAAAATTCTTATTCTATTTTTATTGGGAACAAAAATCTAAAAAATATTAGTAAGTTCATTCCTAATTATAAGAATTATACTAAAACTATTCTTGTTACAGATAAAAATATATTAGAAAAAAAAAAAAAACTTTTGAGAAGAGAACTTCTTAATGAACTAAATTACGAAATTATTACGTTACCAGTTGGAGAAAAAACTAAAAGTTTTCCTTACTTACAAAAATTAATTGAGAAAATACTCAAACTTGGTGTGGATAGAAATTCATTAATCATATGTTTTGGTGGAGGGGTCTTAGGCGATCTTGTTGCTTTAGCCTCATCATTAATATTAAGGGGTATTGATTTTATTCAAATTCCATCAACATTGCTAGCTCAAGTTGATAGTTCTGTTGGAGGTAAAACAGCTATTAATTCAAAATATGGAAAAAATTTAATTGGTACATTTAAACAACCTAAGTCGGTTATTATATCAACGGATATTTTAAAAACATTACATAAACGAGAAATAATATCAGGTTATGCGGAGATACTTAAATATTCATTTATAAAAGATGCATCATTTTTTAAATGGCTAACTTCAAATGGAAAAAAAGTTATTTTACTTGAGCCAAAAAGTTGCATTTACGCGATCCAGAAAAGTTGTTCAATCAAGTCAAAAATAGTTTCAATGGATGAGAAAGAAATGGGCGTTAGAGAGATATTAAATTTTGGTCATACATTTGGTCATGCAATTGAATCTATGACAGGTTATTCAAACAAAATAAAGCATGGAGAATCAATTTTCATAGGTATGTATTTAGCAATTAAATTTTCAATTTTCCTAAAACTCTGCGATAAAAGCATTCTTGATTTATATGAAAATCATTTAAAAAAAATTGGAGTACCTTACAAATTAGAACAATATAGTTTAAAATTAAACTATAGAATTTTTTTAAAACATATAAAATTTGATAAAAAAATTAAAAAAGATAAAATTAAATTTATCCTTTTAAGAAAAATTGGTGAACCCGTAAGACTTTTTTTAAAAGATGAAAAATTACTCACAAAATTTTTAAAAAATGAACTAAAGTAAAAAAATGGATTTTTCCTTATCAGTGTTAATAGGTTCCATAATTGGCCTTGTTTTCTTATCTGCATTTTTTTCTGGATCTGAAACCTCTTTAACATCCGCCTCTAAGGCTAGGATGCATATATTGGCTAGATCGGGAAAAAGAAATGCTGGTATTTTCGAAAAAATATTTAAAGACAAAGAACAGTTGATCTGCACCATACTCTTTGCAAATAATCTGGTTAATGTTCTTGCATCAGCCATGGCTACTAAAATATTAATTGAAATCACTGAAACTGACGGAATTTTTTATGCAACCTTAATTATGACTCTAATGATTTTAATTTTTGGAGAATTAATTCCTAAGACACTAGCATTGTCAAATGCTGATAAATTTGCTTTAAAAATTGCACCAATTATTAGAATAATTATTCTCTTACTTTTTCCATTAACAAAAATTTTAAATTTTTTTGTAGGTTTCATTTTAAAATTTGTTGGTGTTGATTATAAGGATTCTAGCAGACAGGAAATACTAGAACAAAGTGAAGAGGAATTAAGAGGAGCCATCGATCTTCATGGCAAAGACTCGACTGGAAAAGAAGAAAAACAAATGCTTAAATCTATTCTTGATTTAGATGAGATTACAGTGGGTTCTATTATGGTTTCAAGAAATGACATATTTAGTTTTCCTTCAGATGTTACATATTCTGAACTATTATCAAAACTAAAAGAATCTCCTCACTCCAGAATTCCAGTATGGAAAAAAAACCCAGAAAATATTGTAGGGGTGCTTCATGTAAGGAAACTAATAGAAGAAAAACACTCTGACCCGAAAAAATTTGATGTTCTGTCATATTGTCAGAAACCTTGGTTTATTCCTGAATCGACAAAACTAGATAATCAATTAATTGCTTTCAAAAAAAGGAAAGAACACTTTTCTATTGTTGTTGATGAATACGGAGAATTCCTTGGGATAATTACTTTAGAGGATATAATCGAAGAGATTGTTGGAGATATTGATGATGAATTAGATGATTTAAAATTGACAAAAAATATTAATGGAATCAAAAAAACTTCGAAAGACAACTATATAGTCAATGGTACAGTCAACATTAGAGACCTAAATAAACAAATAAATACGGAACTTCCAATTAATAATGCATCTACTATTGCTGGACTAATTTTATATGAAAGCAGAATTATTCCAAAAAAAGGGCAAGTATTTTCTTTTTTTGGTCTTAAGTTCAAAATACTGTCAAAAAGAAATAATCAGATACTTTTGTTAAAAATTTCAAAAAATAATTAATTTTTTTTAATTTTAGTACTATAATAAAATTGGGGAGAGTTTTTTGATTATTCAAGAAATACTTGAAAAGGTTTTAATTAACCAAAGATTAGTGATTATTGGACACCAATCATCCGCGTATGATGCAGCTGTTTCCATGTTAAGAAATAAATGTGGAGCACTATTGGTCTGTGACTCAAAAAATGACGATGATCTTGTAGGGATAGTTACAGAGAGGGATATAACCTTTAAAGTTATCCCTAAAAATCTTGATCCAAAGATAACCCAAGTTTCTAAAATTATGACAAAGAACGTTGAAACTATATCGCCAAAAAAAACTACTGTAGACGCAATTCATGTAATGAGGTCAAAAGGATTTAGGCATCTTCCGGTAATTGAGAAAAAAAAAATTATTGGAATTCTGTCAATGAGAGATTTATATGATTATGCGAATACTGAACTGCAGGATTCTTTAAAAAAACATCAAGAATTTATGTTTGGAACAGGCTACGGAAGTTAACCCAATATTTTGATTCTAAGAGCATGAATTCCTTCACTCATCTCAACCCTTAGTACTTCATAAATTTTTCTCTGACTGTCTATTCTACTGAGTTGATTGAAAGAGTTGGACTTAATAGTTACTGCAAAGTGTGAATTACCATTTTTTGGACTTTGAGAATGGTGATTGTGTAAATGAGATTCATTTTCAACTTTTAAAAATGTTGGTTGAAACTTATCATATAGTTTTTTGTAAATTGTTGATTCATCCATATATTAAATAATAAATATATTATGAAGAATAAATCAATAAACAAATCAAATTTCTTTGGTCTTAAGACTAATAAAAAGAAGTGTGATGAAATTAATTGTGAGGAATATGGAGAATATCTTGCACCAAAATCTCCAAATAGTTCTGAAAAATACTATTTCTGTCTTAAACATATACAATCATACAACAAAAGATGGAATTATTTTGCAGGGAAATCTCAAAAAGAAATTTATGATTTTCAAAAAAATGATTTCTTTGAAGGCAAGCCAACTAGGCCGTTTTCAAAAGGCTCGGAGTCGAAAATTAAGTTTCAATTCCGTTATGTTATTGATAAGCACAAAATTAAATTTAGAAAAAAAAGAAAAAGATTTGAAAATAGTTCAAATTATAGTTTTAATGAACAGATTCATGATGCATTAGAAATAATGGGTCTAAATCCTAATATTAACAAAGAACTACTTAAGAAAAAATATAAATTACTTGTAAAAAAATATCATCCAGATGTTAAAAATAACTTGGAAGATAAAGATATAAAGATTAAAGAAATTAATAAAGCTTATAGAATATTGCAAAAATTTTTGAAGGATTAGATGTTACTAGATAATACCAAAATCAATAATATACCATTAAAAGAAATTGATTCATCAAAAGTCTTTGGAACTACAAAAAAAATAATGGTTCCGGCATTTGATGAAAAATCAGATTTAGTTCCAGATATTGATAAAAGTTACGTGTTTGATAATTCAACCACAACATCTATCCTTATGGGATTTAAATACAATAAAAAAGTACTAATACAAGGTCTTCACGGTACTGGAAAATCATCTCATATCGAACAAATTTCAGCCAGATTAAATTGGCCTTGTGTCAGAATTAATTTAGATGGCCATATTAGTCGTTTTGACTTGTTAGGAAAGGATGGGATTACCTTAAAGGATCAAAAACAAATTACAACTTTTAAGGAAGGTCTTTTACCTTGGGCAATTAAAAATCCTGTTGCCTTAGTCCTTGACGAATATGATGCAGGCAGACCAGATGTTATGTTTGTAATTCAAAGAGTTTTAGAAGCCGAGGGTAAATTAACACTTTTAGACCAAAACTCAATTATCACACCCAACCCGTTTTTTAGAATATTTGGCACATGTAACACTCTCGGACTTGGCGATACGTCTGGTTTATATTATGGAACTCAGAATTTAAATCAGGGTCAATTGGATAGATGGAATATCTTTAGTGCTCTCAACTTCTTAGAACCAAAAATTGAAGAAAAAATAATTAAAAATAAGTTGAATAAAAGTAGTAAAAGAATTCTTGATTCAATAAATAAAATGGTCCGACTCGCAAATTTAATAAGAGATGCGTTTAAGAGCTCTGAAATTTCTGTGATAATGTCTCCAAGAACATGTATAATTTGGGCAGAAAATTATGAAATTTTTGGAGATATTGATGAAGCTTTCAAGCTTTCCTTTCTTAATAAATGTGATCAAAATGATAAAAAAGTAATTAATGAATTTTATCAAAGATGTTTTGGAAGAGATTTAATAATAAAAGAAGAATAACAAATGAGTGTTGAAAATGAAACAACAGCTAAAACTCTATCTAAGAATAAAATAAAGAAATTTTCTAATAAAACATTACTTGTAGATAGTAGTGCAGAGAAATCCAATTTTTTAGATGGTTTTGAGTTAAGTGATAAATTTATTGATAGAGGATGGTACGATATTGCCTCTATTAGCTTAAGATATATAAATTCTAAAATATTTAATAAATATTGTCCTGCAGAGGAGGATAAAAAAGATTTATTTAAGATTTTTTCAATTGCACGATGCTTAAATATTGGTTTTTCAAGTTTTATTGGATGTAAAAAAAATATTAAAAAAATTCTTCCTCAGTTTAAAAAAAAAATTTTTCTAGACAAAAAAAATGAATTTCTTTTTAACTTTCTTCTAAAAGCCTTCGAAAACAAACCTGATAATTTTCAAAATTTTTTAAAAAATTTTCCTCAGTCTAAAGAAAAACAAATTAATATGATTTACGATAGCATAAACGATGAGGAAAAATTTTATATTTGTGTAAAAAATTTTATATCCTCTATCAATTCTAATAAAAACAATGAAGAAGAGATTGAGTCTCAAAAGAATAGTGTTTCTAAAGATTCTTCTATAAAAAAAAACAAAGAAGAAAAATTAAAAAGATTTGAGTTTAAAAAAAAAAGTAGTGGAAAAGACAAAGACAAAAAACCACAACATAGTGATTTTAGAAATAACGAAAATTTTGAAGAAAATGAATTTTTTAATTATAAGGTCTATACCAACAAATTTGACGTGTTCACTAAAGCTGAAAAACTTATTAAATTTAATGAATTAAAAAAACTTAGAGAGAAATTTGATGAAGAATGCAAAGATCATACAAGACTAATCAATAGATTGGCAAAAAAACTTGAAAAACTTCTTTATTCTCTTGATTACAGCACATGGAAATTTGATCAAGAAGAGGGCTTCTTTGATAGTTCCAGATTCTCTCAATTTATAGCTAATCCAAATAATTCTAATATTTTTAAACTTGAAAGAAAGAATACAGAAAAAAATACCTTGGTTTCTCTTTTACTTGATAATTCAGGATCTATGAGAGGAAAGCCAATAGTCACCTCAGCCATAACGGCTGAAATAATTACTAAGACACTTGAAAAGTGCAGAGTAAATGTTGAAATACTTGGATTCACAACAAAGGAATGGAAAGGAGGGTTATCCAAAAAGCTTTGGGAAAAAAATAAAAGGAAACCAAATCCTGGTCGTCTTAACGATCTTCTTCATATTGTGTATAAGGATGCTGATACTGTATGGAATCAAGCTAAACTAAATTTAGGGTTAGTTCTTAAAGAAGGATTATTAAAAGAGAATATCGATGGTGAAGCATTAATCTGGGCAAGTAATAGACTCAAAAAAAGGGCTGAAAAAAAAAAAATTCTTATAGTAATTTCGGATGGGGCGCCCGTTGATGATGCAACTTTATCTTCCAATAATTCTAATATTCTGGACAATCATCTAAAAGAGGTTGTCTCAGATATTGAAAAAACGAAAAATATCGATTTGGTTGCAATAGGAATAGGACACGACGTTTCTAAATATTATAGCAGAGCTTTTACTATAGACGATGTCGAAAAACTTGGTGAAATTATTATTGATAACTTAACTGAGATTTTAAAAAAAAAAAACTAGTCTTTTGTTGTTTTGGAGGTTATTAGTTTTTTTATTTTTTTTACCTCTTCAGTAAGTTTGGAGTTCTTTGAATTAATAATATAATTATCTATGCCACCATTTTTTTCTACAGTCTTGATCCCTCGAGAAGAAACTTTAAGTTTAATCTTTTTGCCTAAAATTTCTGAAAAAAAAGAAACACTATGAAGATTAGGATAAAAACGTCTTTTTGTTTTATTCACTGCATGACTAACATTATTTCCAGTTAGTGGCTTTTTTTTTGTAATGCTACACTTATTAACCATATTTATCTATAACTTACTAAAAGAAGTTATCCCTTAACTATATAATCAAAAATTATCTTTGAAGCATTATTAACATCTAATTTGTTATTTTCCACATCTTTAATAATTTTTTTTACAAATTCTTTTGTTTTTAAATTAGTTTCAATGTAACTGTCTAATCCTGAACTAATATTACTCCAGATAGACTTGATTTTTTGCTTTTGTCTATTTTCGAAAAAAGATCCATTTTTTCTTGAAATATAAATAAATTTTTCAATAAAATTCCATACCTCTTTGATTCCAAGAGACTCAATCGAGGAGCACATAAGAACTTCAGGGGATTGATCTTTTCTCACCTTGGTTATCATTTTTTGGGCATTTTTGTATTCTGACATTGTTATCTCTGCTGATTTTTTAAGATTTCCATCAGCCTTATTGACAACTATTAAATCTGCAATTTCTATAATCCCTTTTTTTATACCCTGAAGTTCGTCACCTCCAGATGGAAGTAGCAATACTAAGAAAATATCAACCATTTCATATACGGCAGTTTCAGCTTGCCCAACACCCATTGTTTCTACAAAAATTATATCAAAACCAGCTTCTTCAAAACATCTAATGGATTCACTAGTTTTTTTTGCAACTCCACCTAAATGCCCTTGACTTGGTGAAGGACGAATAAAAGCATTTTTATTGACAGATAACTTAGTCATTCTTGTTTTATCACCTAAAATTGAACCACCTGATCTTTTGGAAGATGGATCAACAGCTAACACTGAAACTTTATGCCCCATATCTATAAGCTTCATACCAAAAGATTCTATAAAGGTTGATTTCCCGACACCTGGAACGCCTGTTACACCTATTCTTATGGTATTTTGATTGTCTTTTAGTTTTGATAATAGAAAATTGGATTCTAACTTATGACTATGTAAAGATGATTCAATTATTGTTATAGCTTTTGCTAATTTATTTTTGTTACCATTTTTTAATTGTCTAACAATTTCTGAGATATTCTCTTTTTGTCTGTCAGTTAAAAATTGAGAATTTTGTTTTTCTAAATAAAAATCATTTGCATCAACAAGACCACCAGAAATTTCAAATATTTTCTTTAAAATTTTTTTCTCTGGCAACCTTTCCCCTGAAATGTATCTGGATAAAGAAACATTTGAGATCCCTAGGCTTTCAGAAAAATTTAATTTTGTTATATTGTAAAGCTTTAAGTAGTCCTTAAGATTCATAATTTAACCATTATGGTTAATATATCACAGGATGTTAATTATTTCAATGGCTGCCTCTTGAATATTTGTTCCTGGGCCAAATACCTTTGATACACCAAGATCATACAATAATGGATAGTCATCAGGCGGGATTACTCCTCCACAAATTACTTTTATATCTCGTGCCTCATTATTCTTTAAAGATTCCATTAATAATGGAATTAACGTTTTATGCCCGGCTGCTAGTGTTGAGACCCCGATAACATGTACATCATTTTCTACAGCCTGAATTGCTGCTTCTTCTGGTGTTTGAAATAAAGGGCCAATATCAACATCAAAACCAAGGTCTGAAAATGCAGTTGCAATCAGCTTAGCACCCCTGTCATGACCATCTTGACCCATTTTAACAACAAGCATTCTGGGTCTTCTACCTTTTTTAGAAATAAATTTTTCCAACTGAACGTCTATTAAATCAACCTTCCCATCATTTTTTATAGAACTGCCATAAACGCCTGAGATGGTTTTAGTAGATAAATTATGTCTACCAAAAACGCTTTCCATAGCAGAAGTCATTTCGCCAACTGTGCATCTATGCTTTGAAGCTTCAACACAAATTTCTAAAAGATTGCCGTCACCCGCAGCAACATTTTTAATCTTTTCAAGGTAACTTTTGATAATTTTATTATCTCTAGATTTTTTCAGAGCTTTAAGCCTTGAAATTTGTTTTTTTCTTACCTGCTCATTATCAATTGATAAGATATTTATATCTTGTTTTTCGGTTGGCTTGTATTTATTTACTCCTACAATTGTTTCTTCCATAGAATCAATTCTTGCTTGTCTTTTAGCTGAACTTTCCTCTATTCTCATTTTTGGTATACCTAATTCAATTGCTTTTACCATGCCTCCAACCTCATCTATCTCTTTTATTAATTTTTTCGATTCTTTAACAATATCTGAAGTTAAACTTTCTACATAATATGATCCAGCTAATGGGTCAATTACATTACATATTCCAGTTTCTTCTGAAATTATTAATTGAGTATTTCTCGCAATCCTAGCTGAAAAATTAGTTGGAAGGGCCAGAGCCTCATCAAAACTATTTGTATGAAGTGATTGAGTTCCACCCATTACAGCAGCCATAGCTTCTATAGTTGTTCTAACAATATTATTATATGCATCTTGCTCCATTAAAGAAACCCCTGAAGTTTGGCAGTGTGTTCTTAATGCTAAACTTTTATTATTCTTGGGACTAAATTGCTTGACTATCTCAGACCACATGAATCTCGCAGCTCTCATTTTAGCAATCTCCATGAAAAAATTCATACCAATTGACCAAAAGAAAGATAACCTAGGAGCAAATTCATCAATATTCAAACCTCTTTTAAGAGCTGTTTCTATATATTCTTTTCCATCAGCTAAAGTGTAAGCCAACTCTTGCACTTGATTAGCTCCAGCTTCTTGCATGTGATAACCACTTATTGAAATGGAGTTAAATTTTGGCATGTACTTAGATGTGTATTCTATTATGTCTGCAACTATTCTCATACTTGGTTGGGGAGGAAATATGAATGTATTTCTCACCATAAACTCTTTTAAAATATCATTTTGAATAGTACCAGTTAGTTTTTCTCTTGGGCAACCCTGTTCTTCACCAGATGCTATAAAACTTGCTAATACTGGAATAACTGCACCATTCATTGTCATCGAAACACTCATTTGATCAAGAGGTATCCCATCAAATAATAAATTCATATCCTCTATAGAATCAATTGCCACACCTGCATTCCCGACATCAGCTAAAACTCTAGGGTGGTCTGAATCATAGCCCCTATGAGTTGCCAAATCAAAAGCAATAGAAAGCCCCATTACCCCATTCTTAAGCCCCTCTTTATAAAATTTATTTGATTCTTCAGCAGTTGAGAACCCAGCGTATTGTCTTATTGTCCATGGTCTATTTGTATACATTGTAGCTCTTGGCCCTCTTGTAAAAGGTGGTAAGCCAGGCATACCTATCTGATGATTGAGATCCTTTAAATCCTCATCTGTATAGAGTGGCTTCACTTTAATTCCTTCGGGAGTATTCCAATAAAGATCCGCTAAATTTTTATCCTTTAATTCTTTAGACGCTAGATCTTTCCAATTAGTATGTTCTTTTTTTTTACTCAATTCTTCAACTCTTAAAATACAAAATCTCTCATGTAATATTTAGGCCATATTTTTTTTTTTCTTATTAAATCATTTAATTTTTCTTTATCAACTCCGTTATCATTATTTACTTCTCTATGAATACCTGAGGTGATCAACAATGAATCTAGTTTTTGAAGATTTGCTCCCTTAATATCATTTTCAAGTGAATCACCTATTACCAAGATTTTTGATAGTTTATTTTTAATTTTTGAAAAGGTAAATTCATATATTTCGGAATAAGGCTTACCATAAAATTCAACTTTTCCTCCAATCTTACTGTAATACTCGGCCAACAAACCAGCACATATCATAAATTTTTCACCTCTTATAACAGTTTTATCAGGATTAGAACAAATCATAATAGGATCAAATTTTACTAATTCATTTAATATGGGAGTGTAATTTTCTAAAGTATCGTTATCACCCCAAGGACCTGTATTAATAATGACGTCTACCAGTTTACTCTCTTTAACAACATTGATATTTAGGCCCTCTACTAAATGATAATCCCTAGGCGGGCCAATTAAAAAGCAATTTATCTCTTTTTTTTCTTTCATCTTTTGCCACGTAATTTCTCCTGAAGATATAACATCATCATACAGAAAACTTTCTATTCCAAATTCTGCTAGTTGTTCTTTAATTACATTAGATCTTCTTGGAGCATTTGTTAGAAAAAATATTTCTTTCTCCTCTTTTTTAATAATAGATAATGTGTCTTTTACATTTTCAAAAAGACGGACTCCATTATGAACAACCCCCCACAAATCAATAAAAAAACAATCGTAATTATCAAAGATTTCGGATAATTTTTGTATTCTACTAGCTTCAATCACAACTTATATTCTTTCCAACTAAGCCATCTACATTCTTGAGTCCTTTTTTTTCTATTAAAAAACTCAATTCTTTTAGAATTTCGAAAACCACACCTGGACCTTTATATATTAACGCAGTATATAATTGAATAAGATTGGCACCTAAAGATATTTTTTCAAAAGCCTCTTTTCCATTTGACACCCCACCAACTCCAATAATAGTTATTTTCCCTTTAGTTAATTTATAAACTTTTTTAATAAGTTTATTGGTCTTATCTCTTAAAGGAGGACCAGAAAGCCCTCCAATTTCTGATCTTTTCCAAGAATTTTTAATTGGTTTTTTTGATAAATTTTCCCTCGAAATTGTAGTATTTGTACAAATTAAACCATTTATTAAATCATCCTTTAAAATTATCTTGCAGATATTCTCAAGATTTATGTCAGAGATATCAGGTGATAATTTCAAAAAAGTTGGTTTTCTTTTTTTGATCTTTGAAATTTCCTTTAAGAGTCTTTCAATATTTCCCTTCTCTTGAATATCTCTTAAACCCGGAGTATTTGGCGAAGAAATATTTATAGTTATATAATCTGAATAAGGTTGTAATTTTCTATACAAAAAGCAGAAGTCAGAAAAATTATCTTTCGAATTCTTATTTTTCCCGATATTAACACCCAAAATATTTTCTTCTTTTCTCGATTCTTTTAGGTTTCTTAGAAATTCTTCAACTCCTTTATTATTAAAACCAAGTCTTTGAATTACCGCTTCAAACTCTGGTATTTTAAAAACTCTCGGTTTAGGGTTTCCAATTTGAGGCATTGGAGTAACTGTTCCTAATTCAAGAAAACCAAAACCTAACTTCAAGGCTCCTTGAATCACCTCCGCATTCTTATCAAAACCGGCTGCCAATCCCAATGGGTTGGCAAAAGTTTTTCCAAAAGCATGCGTGGTTAAATTTTTCCATTCAGACTGTTTTTTATATATCTCAGTTTTTAAAAACTTTATAAAAAAACTATGAAGTATTTCTGGAGGTAGAAATCCAACGGCATTAGATAATATTTTAAAATTCATAAATTCTTTTTTTTTATTCCTTTTATCCAGCTAAATCTCAACACTCCATAAAAATGAGGAAAAAACTCTGAATTTCTGCTTTCTTCCCACCTTAACAAGGGCCCTAAAGCTGAAGATTTAAACTTAATAATAAATATTTCTTTTTCTTTAATAAAATATCTAGCGATTGTTCCTTCAACTTGATTGCTAGTTGACATGTGTATAAAACCTGATTGAAAATCTAAATCATTACCCTTAAATTTTTTTAAAGCCTTAAAATCATTGAACTCGTCTTTTCTAAAAATCCTATAAACATATTCCTCAGAATTATTCATATAATTAAATTGTTTTTTTCTTCAATAAATCTATGGTTTTTCTGATCCCATAAAACTTTATAAAAGAACCAAGTCGCGGTCCTTGATCTTGTCCTAAGATTACCTGATAAAAAGCAGAAAACCAATCCTTTAGATTATCAAAATCTAATTCCATTCCAATTTTATAAATTTCTGTTTGAATAACCTCAGCCTCACTTTTCTCATCTAAAGATTCAAGGACTTCCAATAATTTTAGAAATCCTTTTTTTTCTTTCTCATTTGGAGATCTATATTTTTTTTTTGGTAAAACAAATTTTTTATAATATTCCACTCCATATTGTAGAAGAATTTGAATTAATGGAAATTTCGCTCTATCAATATTTTTGTAATAATTTTCTATAAACCCCCACAAAATATCTGGTGATTCAGCGTTACAAACATTGGCAAGATTTAAGATCATATTAAAAGAAAAATTTTCTAGAATTTCAAATTCATCGTCACAATTCATGAACCATATGGGACTTTGTATCTTCTCCTCATTCTTCATACCCTCAAATTCTTTTCTCAAACGTATATAATCATCTGTCATTTTTGGAATAACATCAAAATACAATCTTTTTGCCCTTGTTGGATTTTGGAACATAAATAACTCTAGGCTCTGTATAGGCGAAAATTTCAACCAATCTTCAACGGATATTCCATTTCCAACTGATTTTGATATCTTTTCCCCCTTTTCATCAAGAAATAATTCATAAGTAAAATTGTTCGGTGGTCTTCCGCCTATAATTCGATTGATCTTACTTGATAAAATAAAAGACTCTATGAGATCTTTGCCATTCATTTCGTAATCTATATCTAATACAAACCATCGCATTGCCCAATCAACCTTCCATTGAAGTTTACATTCTCCGTCAAATATTGATGAAGAATCTTTTAGATTTGTAATAGGATTGACATATTCTATCTTTTTGTTTTTCTTATCCAAATTATCGATCTTTACTTGTAAAACCTTTCCAGATTTTTGACAAATAGGTAAAAAAGGGGAGTAAGTTTGTCTTCTTTCTTTTCCTAGAGTTGGTAAAATGATTCCTAAAATTTTATCATAATTGTCAAAAATTGCTTCTAAACCTGAATTAAACGCGCCACTTTTGTAATGCTCAGTTGATGATTTAAATTCAAAATCAAAATCAAATTTTTTTAAAAAATCTTTTAATTTATTATTATTATGTTCTGAAAAACTATTGAACTGTTCAAATGGGTCTGGAATTGAAGAAAGAGGCTTCTCTAAGTGTTTTTCAATAATATCCTTATTAGGTATATTTTGTGGTACTTTCCTTAAGCCATCCATATCATCTGAAAAAACAAATAATTGAGTTGGTATTTTTGAGATCTTAGAAAATGCTTTAATAACCATTGAAGTTCTTAGCACTTCACCAAACGTTCCAATATGAGGTAGGCCAGATGGACCATATCCTGTTTGAAAAATACATTTTTTCTTTCCATTTACTTCAAACCTTTTTAAAAGTTTCTTTGCCTCAGCAAATGGCCATAGTTTAGAATTAAAATCTTGCATAATTATTATTAAACTATTCAGTTTAAAACTATTATCAAGCATAAAAATAATATAATTAACACTAATTTTTTGTATATTATATAATTAAACAAATATTTCTTGTAATATTTAAATTCTGCATTATTTTAGAAGTTGAGATATGATTTTTATATGGTAAAAAAACTTAAAGGAGATCATTTTTTGTTATCGGCAAATGAATTACTATCCGGTAAGGTTGTTTTTTATAATGAAAAAGGATGGTCAACAGACTCTAAAAGTGCACTAAAAATTAATAAAGAGGATATCGAAAAATACACAAAAATAATAGAGAAAGATGAAAAAAATTGTCTAATTGTATCACCAGTATTTGTAGAACTTAACGAACTTGGAGAAATTAGAACTCTTAGAGATAAAATAAGAAACTCAGGCCTAACAATAAAGATTAAATAATTTTATGTACAAATATTCGGAAATAGATAAAAAAATAATTGCAGGGCGAGTCAGACAATTTAAAAATCAAGTAAAAAGAAGATTAAATGGGAAAATCTCTGAAGAAGAATTTAAACCACTTCGCCTTATGAACGGCCTTTATCTTCAATTGCATGCATACATGCTAAGAGTTGCAATCCCATATGGAGAACTCTCCTCAACACAATTGAGAAAGTTATCAAAAATAGCTGACAAATATGATCGTGGATACGGGCATTTCACAACCAGACAGAACATACAATTCAATTGGCCAAGGTTGCCTGATGTACCTGATATTCTCGATGAACTCTCAACAGTTGAAATGCACGCAATTCAAACCTCAGGTAATTGTATTAGAAATATATCTGCAGATCATCTTGCTGGATTAACCAGCGAAGAAGTTGAAGACCCAAGGCCATGGTGCGAAATAATTAGACAATGGTCAACTTTTCATCCTGAATTTTCATTTTTACCTAGAAAATTCAAAATAGCAGTTACAGGATGTAAGAAAGACAGAGCTGCAATTTTAGTTCACGACATAGGACTGAGATTAATTAAAAAGGATCATAATGTTGGTTTTGAAATCTTTGTTGGAGGGGGGCAAGGCAGGACTCCACACATTGCTAAAAAAATACATAATTTTCTTCCAAAAAAAGATTTACTGAATTATTTAGAGGCCATACTTACAACTTACAATTCATTAGGAAGAAGAGACAATATTTACAAAGCTAGAATAAAAATACTAGTAAATGAGATTGGTATTGAAAAATTCAAAACATTGGTGGACAAAAGTTTTTTAAAACTTTCAAACAAAAAGTTGGAACTGGATAAAAAAACAATTCACGATATTTTTAAATACTTTAAACTTCCTAAGCTTAAATCAAGTAAAAATAAAATTACAATCAGCAAAAATCAGGAATTTAACAATTGGGTTAAACAAAATGTCATTCCTCATAAGATTCTAGGAAATTCAATTGTATTAATTTCTTTAAAACCCGAAGGCAAACCTCCTGGAGATGCTAGTAGCGAACAAATGGATAAACTTGCGAATATTGCAGATAAATTTTCCTATGGAGAAATTAGAGTAACTCATGAACAAAATTTAGTTCTACCACATGTTTCAAATCAGAACATTTTTAATCTATGGGATGAGTTGAATAAAATCAACTTAGCAACTGCTAATATTGGTTTAATAACTGATACAATTTGTTGTCCAGGGATGGACTATTGTGCATTAGCTACTGCAAGATCAATCCCTATTTCTCAAAAAATTAGTAGTTATTTTAATAGTTACAGTGATCAAAAAAAAATAGGAGAGTTAAAAATAAAAATTTCTGGATGCATTAATGCTTGCGGGCACCACCATGTTGGTAATATTGGCATATTAGGTCTAGACAGAAATGGTGAGGAATTTTATCAAATTACTCTTGGAGGTTCAGCAAAGAGTGACGCCTCTATAGGACAAATTGTAGGACCATCATTTCCAAAAAATAAGCTAATTGAAGCAATCGAAAAAATTTTGACAACTTATGAAAAAAATAAAGCCAGTAAGTCAGATGATTTTATGACAGTATTCAAAAGGATCGGAATAGATGAATTTAAGAAAGACTTATATGATAATACTGGAAAAACAAACTGAAAAAAAAAATTTATATAAAAAGATTTTGGATGCAGACGTTGCTTTAGATAAAATCCAGCCAACCTCACTTCTAACTTTACAGCAATTCAAAAAAGTAGAAAAAAAGTTACACTCAAAAAACTTTAAAGTTGGCATCATCATCGATTCAGATAATAGTCTAGAATCGATTGAGAAAAACTTAACATTATTTTCAATGATTCAAATTAATTTTAAAAATTTTAAGGACGGAAGACCATTTACAATGGCCAAAGAGCTCAGAAAACTCTATCTTTTCAAATATGAAATCAGAGCATCAGGACATATATTACCTGACCAATTCATATTCTTATTGAGAAGTGGCTTCAGCACTGTGGAAATCAAAGAAGAAGAAAAAGAGGTTTGGATAGACTTATATAAAATGGACGATGGTTTGTATTATCAACCATAAAAAAAGCCCGATAAACTTATTTTTATTGGGCTTTTAAAATGTAGTGATTTATGTTGTAAGGCTAAGTTTAGAAACCCATGTCTCCACCCATGCCGCCCATGCCGCCCATGCCGCCCATACCACCAGCACCAGGCATTGGAGGCATTGGTTCTTTAGGCTCAGGCATTTCTGCGACCATTGCTTCAGTTGTTAAGAGCAACCCAGCTATAGAAGAAGCATTTTCCAAAGCAGTTCTGACTACTTTTACTGGATCAATTATTCCAGATTTTACTAAATCAGTATATGTTTCGGTCTGCGCATCAAATCCATGATTGCTATCTTTCTGTTCTAACAATTTACCAATAACAATAGAACCCTCAACTCCAGCATTTTCTGCAATTTGTCTTGCGGGAGCTTCTAATGCTTTGCGGATGATATCGATTCCAGCATCTTGGTCCGGATTCTTTCCTTTAAGTCCATCAAGTGATTTTTTAGCATAAAGTAACGCCGTACCCCCTCCAGGTACAATACCTTCTTCGACAGCTGCTCTCGTCGCATTGAGTGCATCATCAACTCTGTCTTTTCTCTCTTTAACTTCAACTTCTGTGGAACCTCCTACGTTGATTACAGCTACTCCACCAGAAAGCTTCGCAAGTCGTTCTTGAAGTTTTTCCTTATCATAGTCAGAAGTTGTAGATTCAATTTGTGTTTTAATTTGTTCGCATCTAGCCTTTACATCAGAAGAACCTCCGCTCCCACTCACAACAGTAGTATCTTCTTTATCAATTCTGACTTTTTTACATGAACCTAAATCCTGTATACCAACATTCTCTAGTTTTATTCCAAGCTCTTCACTGATTACTTGTCCTCCAGTGAGGATAGCCAAATCTTCTAGCATAGCCTTTCTTCTATCACCAAAACCTGGTGCTTTGACTGCAGCGACTTTTAGACCACCTCTTAACTTATTTACTACTAATGTAGCTAGTGCTTCACCTTCAACGTCTTCCGCTATAATGAGAAGAGGCTTGCCAGATTTTACAACAGCTTCAAGCAGAGGAAGTAAATCTTGTAAATTAGAAAGTTTACCCTCATTGAGAAGTATGAAAGGATCTTCAAATTCACATATCATTTTCTCAGCATCTGTAATAAAATAAGGAGATAAATAACCTCTATCAAACTGCATACCTTCTGTAGTTTCAAGAGTAGTGTCTCTTGTTTTGGATTCTTCAACAGTAATGACTCCATCACGCCCAACCTTGTCCATAGCTTCAGAAATTTTATTTCCAATTTCTTCTTCTCCATTAGCTGAAATTGTTCCTACTTGAGCAATTTCTTCAGAAGAGCCAAGTTTCTTTGCTTTTGATTTTAAGTCATTCAAAACTTTATCTACAGCTAAGTCTATACCTCTTTTTAAATCCATTGGGTTCATTCCAGAGGTAACTGCTTTTGCTCCTTGTTTAACAATTGCTTGAGCTAAAACAGTTGCAGTCGTAGTTCCATCACCAGCTGAATCTGAACTTTTATTAGCAACTTCTTTAACCATCTGAGCACCCATGTTTTCAAATTTGTCTCTGAGCTCGATTTCCTTTGCAACTGAAACTCCATCTTTCGTAACTCTTGGTGCACCGAAAGATTTATCTAAAATTACATTTCTTCCTTTTGGACCAAGTGTCACCTTTACTGCATTAGCAAGAGCATCAACTCCTGACATCATAAGATCGCGTGCATCTGAACCATAAGATATTTTTTTTGCTGACATTTTTTTACTCCTTAGTTATTTGTTATTCTAAAATTCCCATAATGTCGGACTCTTTCATAATTAAGAGATCCTGACCATCAAGTTTGACTTCAGTACCAGACCATTTTCCAAACAAAATTTTATCACCTGATTTAACATGCATAGGCTTCATCTTTCCGTCTTCCATCATTTCGCCTGGACCAACAGCAAGAACCTCACCTTCACTAGGTTTCTCTTTAGCCGTATCAGGTATTATAATTCCACCAGCAGATTTTTCATCACTGTCTATTCGTTTTACAACGACTCTGTCATGTAATGGTTTAAATTTCATAAATAAAACTCCTTTTAACTATATTGATGAGTCATTGACTGTTAGCACTCATCCTTCATGAGTGCTAAAATAATAATTTTATTTTTGTTGTCAAGTAATTATTTTTCAAAAACTAAATTCTGATTCTATAAATTTCTGCAACTTATCAACGCTTTTTTCTACAGTTTCTTGTGATGTATCTATAATTAAATTTGGTTTTTCCGGTTCTTCATAAGGCGAAGATATTCCTGTAAAATCTTTTATTTCACCTTTAATTGCTTTTGCATAAAGACCTTTAACATCTCTTTTCGAACAAATCTCAACTGAAGCTTTAATGTAAATTTCTCTGAATAATTCAGGTCTAATATCTCTGGCCCTTTTTCTTTCACTTCGATATGGTGAAATCAGTGAAACTAAAACAATATAACCTGCTTGAGTAAATAATTTAGCCACTTCAGCTGTCCTTCTAATATTTTCAGTTCTATCTTCTGGAGAGAATGCTAGGTTTTTGTTTAAACCTATTCTAAGATTATCACCGTCAAGTGAAAAAATATTATAGTTTTTTTTAAATAAATTTTTTTCAACATTTTTTGCAATAGTACTTTTTCCTGATCCAGAAAGGCCAGTTAACCAAATTATAGCAGGTCTGTGATTAAATTTTATTGACCTATCAATCTCACTAATAGAATAATTTTCAGGAACGATATTTTTTTTTATTTTATCTTCTTTTTCCCTTTGATCTGGATAATTTTTAGAATCAATAATTCCACCAGCAACTATTTCCTTATCATCTAACAAACAAAATCTTGCAGTTGATTTGTTAAACGCATAGTCATCCATAGGAATTAATTGAGAGGTATTAATAACAATTTCGCAAATATCATTTTTCTCAACTTTCTTAGATTTTTTCATCTCTAAATTTTCTGTATCAATAATGCTTTTAATTTCTTTTATGATTACCTCATATTCCCCTGTATTAATTTTCATTAAATATTTTCTGTTAAAAAAAATCTTTTTCTCGCTCAACCAAAAAATATTTGACTCAAAACGATTCATCAACTTTGGTGGCCTAATAATATCCGAGGCTAAATTTCCCTTATCAACAAATATTTGATCGCTTAATGTAATTCCAACACAATCTCCTTGTTTATATTCTTTTTTTGCTGTTGGCCAAACTTCAAGGGTTTTAATCTTTACTTTCTCATTTGAAGGAAGAAAAATTAATTCAGTACCCTTTGATAATCTTCCCATTTCTATTTTTCCAACTATTACTCTTTTGTCACCAATTTTGTATATATCTTGAACCGGGAATCGAATGTAGTCAGAATTAACATTTTTACTAATATCATATTTATCTAACTCTTGAATAAAAGTGTGACCATCATACCATTGCATATTCTTACTTTTAAAAAATATATTGTCACCCAGCTTTGATGATACAGGAATTGATGCGAGAGATTTCACATTAATATTAGTTAAAAAATTTTCTAACTTCGACTTAACATCTAAAAAAATTTTTTTATTATATTTTATTTTATCCATTTTATTATAAATTGTTAAAACACTATCTATTCCTAAAAGTTTAAGAAGATATGCATGCTTTTTAGTTTGTTGCTTTATACCCTCGTTGACATCTACAATTAAAACTGCAATATCTGCAGAGGCAGCTCCCGTAATCATATTCCTAATAAATTCCTTATGCCCTGGAGCATCAATAAAGACATATTTTCTATTTTTTGTTTTAAAATAAATTCTAGTTGTATCAATTGTTATTCCCTGATCTCTTTCATCTTGAAGAGCATCAAGTAAAAAAGCAAATTCAAATTCTACCCCTCTTCTTTCACTGGCTTTTTTTAGTTCTTCAACTCTCTCATTGGGGATTTCACCTATGTCGTATAAAAATCTTCCAATAAATGAAGATTTTCCATGATCTACATGACCAACAATAACAATTTTTGGGACTTGATCCCTAATCAAATGATTAGACATTTTACATATATCCTTTTGATCTTAGTCTTTCAAAGATATTTTCATCTTCATGATCCATAGCCCTACCTGAACGTTCTGTGACTTTGCTAACTTTTAATTCCTCAATTATTTCATCAATTGTTCTGGCAGAACTATTTACTGGAAAAGTAATGTCTTTATCACCAAGCGATCTATACCTTTTTCCATTTTTAGAAAAATATAAACTCACTACTGGTATTTTTTCTTTTTTAATATATTCCCAAATATCTAACTCAGTCCATCCAAGTAATGGATGAATTCTAATGTGGACAGATTCAGGATAATTGAAATTTGATTGATCCCAAAATTCAGGGGGTTGATTTTTTATGTTCCAAGTTCCTGATTCATCTCTAGGGCTAAAAACTCTCTCTTTTGCTCTTGTGCCTTGTTCATCTCTTCTTATACCAGCAATTATTCCTTTAAATTTTTTTTTTGTTAAAATGTTCTTCAATCCATCTGTTTTTCTTGCTGCTGACCTTGCTGCAGGTGGCAATGAGGGATCAATTTGACTTAAAGGTGGGCAAGTACCCTTAACTAGATTGATTTTCCATTTTTTGACAAATTTATCTCTGAAAGAATACATTTCTTTGAATTTCTTACCTGTATCAACATGCACAAGTGGGAAGGGAATTTTACCCAAAAAGGCCTTAAAAGCCAACCAAACCATAACGTTTGAATCTTTACCCAGAGACCACAACATAGCAATATTAGGAATAGATTTATATGCTTGACGGAGTATATAAATACTTTCATTTTCTAATTTACTAAGGTTCGTTTTCATTTATGTTTTTAGATTATAATGAATTCCACATTCAGTTTTGATCTTATTTGACCACCTTCCAGATCTAGGGTTATTGGCATCAGTTGCTCTTTCGGTGCAATGGATGCATCCAATAGATAAATACCCTTGCTCAAATAAAGGGTGCCTATCAATATGTTTTTCTTTAAAGTATGAATTCACAAAATCTTGTTTGGCATTAGCCAAGGGGTTAACCACCACCTTACCATTTAAAATCTCAAAAGTTTTTAAATTTTTTCTCTCACCACTATGGTAAGATTTTCTACCAGAAATCCAGGCTTTGTAATTCTTTAACTCTTTTTGTAAGGGCAAAACTTTTCTTATATAGCAGCAACCATCTTGATCAGTTCTCCATAAAATATCATTTTTATCTTTTGAATTTAGTTCATTTCGATCAGGAAATATTTCTTTAAAATTATTAAGATCAAGTTTGTTTAGAAGATAATCTTTATACTTATGAGTTTCTTGGAATAAAAAATTTGTATTGATTAAAATAACTGGGAGATTTTTATCAATTTTTGATATCATATGCAAAATTATTGCAGACTCTGTTCCAAAAGAGCAAACATAAGCAATTTCATTCCTAAATACTTCTCTTATTGTTTTTTCCAAAACCTCCATTGGTGATAATTTTTTATAATTATCATTTAATGAATTTAAACCTTGTTTCATAGTATTTATTAATTATAAAAATTACTTTTTGTCAATAAGATATGTAAAATAAATATAACTACATAAAAATTATGTATTTTTATTTTTTTTTTTAGAATTATTAATATTTATATGCAACAAAATTTAAAAAAAACTAAGCTGCACTGGCTAACTCTCAACTTGTTTATGATTATCACAATGGTAATAATTGGAGGGCTTACTCGACTAACTGACTCGGGTCTCTCAATGACAAACTGGAGCTTATTGCTTGGTATAATACCACCATTAAATGAATTAGACTGGATATCACTGTTTGACCTCTACAAACAGTACCCCGAATTTAAGATTAAAAACTCAACTATGACTCTTATCGAATTTAAAAAAATTTTTTTTTGGGAATATCTTCATAGAATATGGGGGCGATTAATTGGTCTTACATTTTTTATACCACTTATTTATTTATGGATTAAAGGTGCATTCAGTAGATTTGAGAAAAAATTACTATTTACGGTCACCCTGCTAGGATTATTTCAGGCTTTTATGGGATGGTATATGGTAAAAAGTGGGTTGCTAGATAAGCCAGATGTAAGTCATTTTAGATTATCAGCCCACCTTTTGACAGCATTTATAATATATTCGATACTTTTATATTTTTTTTGGATGATTTTTTCATCACATAAACCTAACTACAGTCCTCGAAAAATAGAAAGAATTCAAAGTCATAAAAAAAATTTTTACATTTCTCTAATTTTTCTTTTTTTAACTATTTCAGCAGGTGCCTGGGTATCAGGGACAGATGCTGGTCTTTCTTATAACAATTTTCCTTTGATGGGTGATAGTTTTCTTCCCCCTATATTGGAATCGGAACATACTTATAGATTTGAAATTCTTCTCTATGATCAAGGTTTTCTGCAGTTCTGTCATAGAATTTTAGCAACATTCACACTTTTATTTTTACTTCACACAATTTTTCGAGCAAATAATGATAATTTTTTTAAAAATTTTAAGCCACTTTTTTACTTTTTATTTGGAGCTATTATTTTTCAATACTCACTTGGAATTTTAATTTTAAAGCTGTACGTACCGCTTTTGTTATCATTATTACATCAGTTAGGGTCTTTACTAATTTTAACCCTAATTGTTATCTCTATTTGCGAGGTTCAAAAAAAAAGGGTGTAAAACCCTTTTTTTAAGAAGAAAAGAAAAGAAATGAAATTCTAAAAATTTTTGACAATAGAAAAAATTATTTGATCGCTATCCACATCTGCCCCATAACCAGTTACAGTGGTATAGTTTAGACCTAAATCTAATCCAAAAGCACTTGTAGATAGGGAAGCTATATAATCCGTATAGGAGTTACCACCTTCCATCTCAGCACCACTAAAACCTGCCCCACCAGAAATTGTAAATGGAGTATTAGGAATAGCTATTTCAATACTTACATTTTGGTAATCATATTCGTCTTGTTGGAATCCAGTTGGGGAATAACCATAATAGTACGAAATACCTACATCTGTAATTGGGTTTGGTACTGCAAGACTTAAAGAACCATAATATTCAAAAAAATCAACATTTCTTGCACCATTGGCTGTGTTTTCGTCAGTCATTCCTGGATAATCATAATACAAAAAGCCTGCATCCCACGAAAAATAATCCTCTAGAAGTGGAACAGCTCCTGAGAATCCTCCATAATAGTCTAATTCATTACCAGAAAGTGTGTTTGTCCCGCCGGAAACATTTGAACCCCAAAATCCAACATAAGCATCGATATAAGTATCTAGTAGAGTTACACCATAATCTAAACCACCCTGAACAGCTGATTGGCCATCGTTTTGCCTCTCACCTCTCCAAACATATTGCGAATAGAATCCAACGTTAGCAGAGATCTCTCCATAAGGAAGCTTTTCTGGAAATTCAAAAGAATTAGCTGGGCTAACAACTAAGAGAGGCATGGAGAGCAAACTAACGGAAACAATTTTTTTTAACATAACAAGTCCTTTCCTATCAAAATTTAATTTAATGATTAATTATTAGGCATTGTTGTTAATTGTATAATAATTGATCATTATTATAAAATATTACAGAAGTTTTACAAAATCAAGCTTTCCCAGAAAAAAAATGAATTTTAATGTTTTTTGTTGTTTTTATGCAACTTTTTGCATACATTCTACAAACTTTGCAAAATAATAAAAAAAAAGTATTCTAAGCACTTAATATCATGAGTTCTCTTGTCGTTATCTCCTACTTTTCTCTGTCTATTTGGTTTTACCTGCTATTGTTTCACGGCAGATCAATAATTCATGGTGGAAAATTTTTTTGGTCTAATAGAATTATTTTTAAAAATAAACTTAAGACTTACAGTGAAAATAAAGTGTTAGGTAAAGTTTGTGTCATCATTCCAGCTCGTAATGAAGAAAACACAATTCAAAGGACATTAAATTCTGTAAAAAATCAAAAATTTAAAAACCTCGAAATAGTTGTTGTTAACGATAATAGTGATGATCGAACTGCTCTCATTGTTAAAAAATTCCAAAAAAGTTTTAAGAGACTCAAATTATTAAATGGAAAAAAACTACCAAAAAATTGGGTTGGAAAAACATGGGCACTTAAGCAAGGAGTTGATTATGCAAACAAAAAAGATTTTACATATTATTTATTTATGGATTCAGATATTGTACTCAAAAAAAATTTATTGAAAAATGTCGTTTTTTCTTTAGAACAAAATGGTTATCTAATGATTTCACTAATGGCTAAATTGAATTGTCGTTCCTTTTGGGAAAAAATATTAATTCCCCCATTCATTTATTTTTTTCAGAAGCTTTATCCATTTGATCTAGTCAATAAAAAACACTCGAATGTCGCTGCAGCGGCGGGTGGATTTATATTTTGCCAAGCGTTCATTTTTAAGAAAGAGAACTTATATAATCAAATCAAAAGCAAATTGATTGATGATTGCAATGTTGCAAAATTATTCAAAGAAAAAGGGGAGATCTGGCTTGGGCTAACAAACGAAGTTGTAAGCAGAAGAGAATATTATAATTTAAAAAGTATTTGGAGAATGGTTTCAAGAACTGCTTTTGAACAACTAAGCTACTCCATAATTTTGCTTTTTCTTTCTTTGATTGGACTAATCTTTATATATATATTTCCAAGTCTTTTAATTTTATTTGGCCTATTAATTTTAGATTCTAATAAATTTACAATAGATCTTTTCTTGATAAATTTTTTCTCTTTAGTTATCATGGTAATCGTCTTCATTCCAACTTTACATTTCTATAAAATGAAAAGCTACTTTGCTTTAACACTTCCAATTTCAGCATGTTTTTATAGTCTAATGACTCTATCTTCTGCTATTAATTATTTTCTGTCAGGTGGCAATGTTTGGAAAGGAAGAAAATATTAAAATTAATCAAAAAATAATCTCAAATTATCTATCTGGTAAAAGTTTTAAAAATGAAAATTTTCCAGTTGCTTCATTTGTGATCGAAAATGAAATTAAAAAATTTATCAGAATTTTTTATTTTTTTGCTAGAACAGCCGATGATATTGCTGATAATCCAATTCTTCGACCTTCACAAAAACTGCAAATTTTAAATTTCTTTGACCATATAATTCAAAGTAAACGAAAAACAGATATAGTAGCAATAAGTGATCTAATCTCTACTTTTAAAAAATTAAAATTTGCAAAAAAATATTCCAGAAACTTATTAAAAGCATTTAAATTGGACGCAAAAAAAAAAAGATACAAAAATTGGTCTGAACTAATTTTTTACTGTAAATATTCAGCAAATCCAGTGGGAAGGTTTTTTATAGATCTAAGTTATCAAAAGAACAAAAAAAATATTTATAATAAGGAAAAAATTTTAAAATCCTCTGACAATCTATGCACATCACTTCAAATAATCAATCATCTTCAAGATTGTAAAAAAGACTTTCAAAATCTTAACAGAGTGTACTTGCCTATTTCATTATTTAATAAATACTCTGTTGATATTAAAAACCTAAACAGCAACAAATCATCAAAAAAATTCGAAAAATTAAAAAACGAAATTGTTTCTAACGTTGAATTATTATTATCAAACTCCATAGATGGATTAAAATTAATAGATATTTGGAAGTTAAAAAAAGAAACACTTGTTATATTTAATATTGCCAAAAGATTGTGTTTTCTGATAAAAAATAACGACCCTTTGAAAAAAAATATAAAATTATCACGTATTGATTTGATTTTTTGTTTTATAAAAGGAATAATATGGGATTAGAATTTAAATTCTAACAGTTAAGGTAAAAAAGAATGAAACCCCAGACCAGTCTCTTAGACAAAGTAAAATATCCAAAAGATCTGAAACGTTTTGATGATGATCAATTAAAAACCTTATGTAATGAGTTAAGAAGTGAAGTTGTGGATGCTGTTTCAGTTACTGGTGGACATCTTGGAGCAGGTCTCGGTGTGGTTGAACTAACTGTAGCCATCCACAGCGTGTTTAATACACCAAAAGATAAGTTAATATGGGATGTAGGGCATCAATGTTATCCTCATAAGGTTATAACTGGTAGAAGAAACAAAATTAGAACTATTAGGCAACCGGGGGGCTTGTACGGTTTTACAAAAAGATCAGAAAGTGAATATGATCCATTTGGGGCAGCACATTCATCTACTTCAATATCTGCTGGCTTAGGGATGGCAGTGGCTAGAGATTTAAAAAAAGAAGATCACAATGTTATTTGCGTGATTGGTGATGGTGCAATAAGTGCTGGAATGGCCTATGAAGCAATGAATAATGCAGGTTCAATGAATGCCAGACTGATTGTAATACTTAATGATAATGACATGTCTATTGCCCCGCCAGTTGGTGCAATGAGTGCCTATCTCTCTAGATTATTATCAACTAAGACTTTTCAATCAGCAAGAACTCTTGCTAAGCATATGGCAAAAAAATTTCCAAAAAGCTTTCAAAACATGGCTGCTAAAGCAGATGAGTATGTTAGGGGAATGGTTACAGGAGGAACGTTATTTGAAGAATTAGGATTTTTTTACTTAGGTCCAATTGATGGTCATAACTTAGACCATTTATTACCTGTTCTAAGAAATTTAGAAAAATCCAAATGGGATGGTCCAGTTTTTCTTCATGTAGTTACAAAAAAAGGATATGGATATGAGCCCGCTGAAAAATCAGAAGATAAATACCATGGAGTTAGTAAGTTTAATGTTGTAACTGGTGAACAGGTTAAATCATCCTCCAAAGTACCAAGTTATACAAAAGTATTTGCAGAAGCGCTTATTAAACAAGCAAAAAAGGATAAATCAATCGTTGCTATTACAGCTGCAATGCCCTCTGGAACAGGATTAGACTTATTTCAAAAAGCACACCCAACAAGAACCTTTGATGTTGGGATTGCCGAACAACATGCTGTAACATTCGCTGCTGGATTAGCATCGAGAGGAATGAAGCCGTATGCAACTATTTATTCTACATTCCTTCAACGTGCATATGATCAGGTTGTTCATGATGTTGCAATTCAATCCTTACCAGTAAGATTTGCAATCGATAGAGCTGGGCAAGTTGGAGCTGATGGTGCAACGCATGCTGGGTCATTCGATCTAGCTTACTTATGTACGTTACCAAATTTTGTTGTTATGGCTCCTAGTGATGAGAATGAACTATGTAACAGTATAGCAACATCAACAACTATTAATGATAGACCGTCAGCTTTTAGGTACCCAAGAGGTGAAGGTGTTGGTGTAAAAATAAATGATCAACCTGAAATTTGGAAGTTAGGTAAAGGCAGAATTATTCAAGAAGGTAACAAAATTTGTATCTTATCCCTTGGCACTAGGTTAAAAGATTCGATTCAAGCATCTCAAACCTTGGCATCGTATGGTTTAGCCACAACTGTAGCAGACGCTAGGTTCGCCAAACCAATCGATCAATTACTAATAACCCAGTTAGCAAGAGATCATGAAGTTTTATTAACAGTAGAAGAAGGTTCTATTGGCGGATTTTCAGCACAAGTAATGTCTTTTCTGGCAAAATCTGGGGCCCTCGATAAAGGCCTCAAGTTTAGACCAATTTTCTTTCCAGATAAATTTATTAATCATGGAAAACCAGAACAACAAAATACTGAATGTGGTATCGATGTTGATAATATTGTCAAGACAGCTTTAGGTGCACTTGGAATTGCATACCCAAGAAAAATCTCTTTAGAAAGAGCATAATTCTCTCTAGATATTTAAAAATGTCAGCTGATGATCAAATCGCAGTAGAAAAAATTGTTAAAAAATCAGGTACCTCTTTTTTTTGGGGAATGAAGATTCTTAGCCAAAAAAAAAAAAGAGGAATGTTTTCGATTTATGCATTTTGTAGAATTGTTGATGATATTGCTGATGACATAAAAAATATTAATATTAAAAAATCCAAGCTCAAAGTTTGGAAAAAAAAAATTGAAAATATTTATAAGAAAAAAGATTTAAAATCCAGCATCGAAAAAGAACTAAAATTTTCTATTGAAACGTTCAAATTAAATAAATCAGATTTTTTTTCGATAATTGATGGAATGATGATGGATGCGAATAAAGATATAAAGTTTCCATCAAAGAAAGAACTTAATCTATATTGTGATAGAGTTGCTGTGGCGGTTGGATATTTATCAATTAAAATCTTTGGATTATCAAAAAAAGAAAAAAAATATGCTTTTTATCTTGGAAGAGCCTTTCAGTTGACTAATATAGTAAGAGACTTTAGTGAAGATTTGAATAGAGGGAGATGCTATATTTCCTCTAATTATCTCTTAAAATACGGAATAAATAAAAATATAATGACAATCTCAAGTGAACCAAAACTTCAAAATATTTTTCAGGATATATTAAATGATGCCCAAATTTATTACAACAAATCATTTCAGGAATCTAGAAAAATAAACAAACAAAAGATAATTGCCTCTGAGATAATGAAAACTTTCTATAAAGCTATACATTCGAAGATGTTCAAAAAAAAAGTTAATTTAAAAAAAAAAATTAGATTAAATTCACTCGAAAAAATACTTATACTTTTCTTATTTTTTTTAAGGTATTGATTTTGAAAAACGTTTATATAATTGGTGGCGGATTAGCAGGGCTATCGGCTTCTGTTCACGGAATACTGAGAAACTTTAAGGTTAAATTATTCGAATCATCAAATTTATTTGGCGGAAGATGCAGATCGTTTTTTGAGAAAAAGTTAGGTTTAGAAATAGATAATGGTAACCATTTAGTTTTTTCTGCAAATGAAAATTTTTATGAATTATGTAAAATTGTAAAATCTATCAATCAAATAAAAATATTACCTCCCAATTTTGAGTTCTTTGATTTGAAAAAGAAATTATATTGGAAATTAGATTTAAGCAAAATCAATATTCTTGAGATGCTAATTAGAAAAGACGGTCTGATTCCACAGACTAATTTGATTGACTACTTATCAGTTATAAAATTTTTCTATGTAGGCCAGAGAAAAACTGTATACGAACTAGTTGGTAATTCAAAAATTTTTGAAGCATTTTGGGACCCTTTAACACTGGGGGTTATGAATACATCAAGCAAAAACGCATCGGCAAAAGTATTATCTAATGTTTTAAAAAAAACAATCTTTAGAGGTCGTAAATATTGTAATATTTATCAACCTGTAACAAATTGGAATGAAACTATAATTAATCCATGCAAAAATTTTCTGGAAAATAGAGGATGTAAGATTAATTTGAAAAAAAGACTCAAAAAATTAGATATTTCTAACGAATTTGTTACATCGCTTCATTTTGATGATAAAATAGTTAAAGTTGACCAAAAGGATTTAGTGGTTCTTGCTATTCCTCCCTCAAATTTTAAAAAGTTTTTTCCAAATTATGAAGTGCCTACCGAATATAATACTATCGTTAATATTCATTATGCTTTGCCCGCAAGTTTAAGGAATAATTTCTCTCAAAAAATTATTGGATTTATTAATACACATTCTCATTGGCTTTTCATAAAAAAAGATCACATATCAGTGACAATTAGTAATGCAAATTATTTAAATAATTTTGATTCTCTGAAAATTGCTAATATTATATGGGGTGAGATTTGTAGTTATATGAAAGTAAAAATATCAATTCCTGAGTTTCAAGTTGTTAAAGAAAAGAAAGCAACAGTTGTCCAATCACCTTATAATTTTAAAATTGTGAATAAATTGAATTGTCTCCCCAAAAATTTAAAAATATCAGGTGATTGGACTCAATACGAACTACCAAGCACAATAGAGGGTTCGATATTATCTGGTAAAAAAGCAGTTTATAATTAAGGTTAAACTTTAATGAATAATTTAATAGATATATTAAGTGCCTATAAAAATAAATTTAAAAAGCTATTAAAAGATCAGGAAGCAAAAAAATTAAAGGAAGGCTGTTATGTTTATGAACTTGAGGCAGATACTACAATTCCTTCTGAATATATTTTATTAATGCATTATCTAGGTAGTATTGATTTAAAACTCCAAGATAAAATAGTTAAATATCTTTTGCAAAAACAAAATAAATTTGGAGGATGGCCACTTTTCTTTGATGGAGAGACTGATTTAAGCGCTTCAGTAAAAGCATATTATGCACTAAAACTGTCCGGAATGAATGAAAATTCAAGTCAACTAACAAAAGCAAGAAACTGTATCTTAAAATTGGGTGGAGCTGAAAAAGCTAATGTTTTTACAAAAATATCTTTAGCACTTTTTGGTCAAATAACATGGGATTCAATTCCTTTAATGCCAATTGAAATAATGAAATTCCCAAAATGGTTCCCATTTAATATCTATAAAATTTCTTACTGGTCTAGAACAGTCCTTGTTCCACTCCTAATTATAATGTATGAAAAACCAGTAGCTTCAAATCCAAATAAAATTTCAATTACAGAGTTATTTTTAAACCCAAAAAGTCAGAAAACAAAAGTAAAATTAAATTATGAAAATAACTTTCTTTCTAGATTTTTTATTTTACTAGATAGTCTAGCTAGAATAATTTTCCCTATTTTTAGTAATAAATTTAAGAACAGCTGTGAAGAAAAAGCAATTAAGTGGACTCTTGAAAGATTAAATGGAGAAGATGGTTTGGGCGGTATCTTCCCTGCTATGGTAAATTCATTAATTGCTTTTCATACAATCGATGAAAATAAATATAAAAACGAAATTAAAATCTCAAAAAAAGCAATAGATAAACTTATTATTGAAAAGAAAAGTTATGCTTATTGTCAACCATGTGTTTCTCCTGTTTGGGATACAGGATGGATGGGAATAATAAAACTCGAAAATAATTATGAAGTAGAGGATTTAGTTGATTGGTTTTTAAAAAAAGAAATCAAACTTAAAGGAGATTGGACACATAAAAATAAAGATGCAAAAGCAGGAGGTTGGGCTTTTCAATTTAAAAATGATTATTATCCGGATGTAGATGATACTGCATTGGTCGGGATGTTTTTGGAAAGATATAATAGAACCAGAAAGAGAAAGTCTGTTACACTTGCAATCGAAAGAACAAGAAAATGGATTACATCAATGCAATCAAAAAATGGAGGATGGGGCGCATTTGATATAGATAATACTCATTATGTACTCAATTCAATACCTTTTGCTGATCATGGTGCTTTGTTAGATCCACCTACAGCAGACGTATCTGCTAGGTGTTTAAGTTTTCTTAAACAACTTAATGACCCACGAGATACGGATTCTATAAATAGAGGAGTTGGTTTTTTAATATCAGAACAAGAGAAAGATGGAAGTTGGTACGGTAGGTGGGGAACCAACTATATTTATGGAACATGGTCGGTGCTTTCTGCATTAAATCTAATTGATTTTAAAAATAAGAGTCTAGTGATTAATAATGCAGTCAATTATTTAAAAAAAATGCAAAGAAAAGATGGAGGTTGGGGTGAGGACGGAAAATCCTATTACAAAGGTTTTGAAAATACTGCAAAAAAAAGCACACCCTCCCAAACAGCTTGGGCATTGATGGGTCTTTTGGCTGCTGGTAAAATTGATAGCAAAGAAGTTGAAAAGGGTTTAAGATTTTTAACAAATAAAAATACTAAATTTGAGGAGGATTTCTTTACAGCAGTTGGTTTTCCAAAAGTTTTTTATTTAAAATACCATGGATATGCAGAATATTTTCCATTGTTAGCGATCTCTAAAATAAAAAACCAATTAAAAAAAAACTCAATCACACCCTTGTATGGTACCTGAGTATAAAACAAAAATTGGATTTATTTTTGGTCTTAAAAAGGAGATGGATCTATTAAAATATCGACATCCTGAAATTTTATATTCACATGGCTACGGAGAGTTATCTAAACAAGCCACAAAAAAACTTATAGATTCAGGTGTTGGATTTATTATTAATATCGGATTAGCTGGCTCAATTTCTCCAAAAATAAATCATGGAGATATTATTTTGGTCAATAGTATTTTTGATGAAAATAAAAATGAATACAAAACCAACCAAATATTAAAAAAAATAAAAAGAAATCTAAAAAAATTTAATTTTAAAAAATGCAACTTATTAACTGTAGATAAAATAATAACAAGAGAGAAAGAGAAAAAAAGTTTAGCTCTTAAATTTAAAGAAGCTTCAATAATTGATATGGAGGCATTTCATATTAAAAGAGCTCTAACTAAAAAAAAAATAAAAATGGTTTCTTTAAAGGTAATTTTTGATGACCTTAGTTTTCAGATACCTTGTTTTCTCAAAGATTGTATTGACGAAATTGGAAATGTTAAAAAATTTAAGTTTTTTTTTAAAATAATAGTAAAGCCTGCACGTTTATTTACTCTTCTGGATTTAATGCACAAATTCAGTAAAAGCGAAAAAGTTCTTAAAAAATTAATAAATTGTATTTTAACTTAATTGTTCGTTTTCTTTTTCTCTATGAATTTCATTAAGCATCTTTTGAACGTGGCTATCAAAAACGAAATCTGGGTCACGCGATTTAGAAAGATCAATTTCTTCAGCCATGGCACCTTGAGTTTTAGGCCCTTTAACAAAGGTACTTAAGGCTTTTATTGGGTTTTTAAATGTATCTTCAACCGCAGAAGCTTCGTAACCGCAATGCGCCATACAGTCTGAACATTTTTCATAATTACCTGTACCATATTTTTCCCAGTCGGTGTTTTCCATAAGCTCTTTAAATGTTTTCACATAACCTTCACCGATAAGATAGCAAGGCTTTTGCCACCCAAAAATATTTCTAGTAGGGTTTCCCCAGGGTGTACAATGATATGACTGATTACCTGCCAAGAAATCAAGATAAAGACCAGAGTGACTGAAATCCCAATTTTTAAAATTCTTTGATTTAAATAACCTTCTAAAAAAATTCTTTGTATTTGATCTCTTAATAAAATGAGCCTGATCAGGAGCTCTTTCATACGCAAAACCAGGAGATATTGTTATACCGTCTACGTTAAGTTCATTTGTTACAAAATCAAGGAACGACCTCATACTTTCTTCTTCTGCGTAATCAAAAATTGTACAATTGACATTACAACGGAATCCAAGGGATTTTGCTTTTTTGATAGCAGACACACACCTATCAAACACTCCCTCCTGACAAACAGATTTATCGTGTTCTTTTTTCATACCATCAAGATGGACTGACCAAGTAAAATAAGGAGTTGGTTCATATTCTGATAACTTTTTTTCCATCAAAAGTGCATTGGTGCATAAGTAAACAAATTTTTTTCTTTTTACTAGTTCTCTTACGATCTCTGGCATCTCTTTGTGAATCAATGGCTCGCCGCCGGGTATAGAAATAATTGGAGCTCCACACTCTTCGACAGATTTGATACAGTCATCTACAGACATTCTTTGATCCAAAATTTCCTTAGGATAGTCAATCTTCCCACAACCTGCACAAGCTAAATTACATCTAAAAAGAGGTTCCAGCATTAGAACTAGGGGGTATTTGTCAATACCCAAGAGCTTTTGTTTCATTATGTAAGCCCCTACTCTGAGTTGTTGTATTAAAGGTATGCCCATGAACTTATTATTAAATTATTGTAATTAAAATGTAAAGACTAATTTATAGCCTCTATATTTGTAAGTTCTCTGGGAAGTTTGAATACAATATTTTCTTCTATCCCAGGTCTCTTTTCAATTTTTATTTCCCTAAAAGATGAAATCCTTTTTATTACCTCTTTAACAAGTTCATCTGGAGTTGAAGCACCAGAAGAAATTCCAATAGACTCAACATTGTCAAACCATTTTCTATCAAGATCATCTGCAGTTTCAATTAAATAAGTATCAACTCCGGACTCTTCTCCAAGGTCTCTAAGTCTATTTGAATTTGAGCTATTTTTAGCCCCAACAACTAAGATCAAATTAACATGATCAACTAAATCTCTTACAGCTGATTGTCTGTTTTGCGTTGCGTAGCAAATATCTTTAACATCAGGACCTTTGATAGAAGGAAACCTATCTTTTAGAGCTTGAATGACAACTTTTGTATCATCAACAGATAAAGTAGTTTGACTTATGTATGATAGTTTTTTTGGATTTTTAACTTTAAGCTTAAAAACATCATCCGTATTTGAAACCAAATAGACATCTCCAGAAATTCTTCCCATTGTACCTTCAACCTCTGGATGACCCTCATGACCAATTAAAATAACTTCATAGCCCTCAGATGAATATCTCTGACCTTCCCTGTGAACCTTGGCAACTAAAGGACATGTGGCATCTAAAATCGGAAGTTTTCTATCTTTTGCTGTATCTTCTATTTTTTGCGCTACACCATGAGCACTGAAGACCGTAACTGCACCTGCAGGAATTTGATCCAGTTCTTGAACAAATATTGCACCTTTTGAACTAAGATTGTTTACAACCCTTTTATTATGAACTATCTCATGTCTAACATACACAGGTGGTCCATAGATTTTCAAAGCTCTTTCAACGATTTCTATCGCTCTTTCGACTCCCGCGCAAAATCCTCTTGGCTGTGCAAGAAACACTTTGAGTGGTCTGAGTTCAGTTTTTAAATCATTCATAAATATTCTATTTAAAATCCTTAAACCATGATACTGCATCTTTTATAGCATTTTTAACTGATCTAGGTCTATACCGAAGTTTCTTTTTTGCTTTATCAGAGGAAAAAAACATCTTTTTTGTAGACATTTTTAATCCGTCTACAGTCAAAGAGGGTGTCTTATTAATAAAAAATTTGAAAAAAAACTGATTTATGTAAGCTAATGGCAATAATGCTTTTGGATTAATTCTAACCTTAACCTTTGGTCTAGAACCATATTTAGAAATCAGATCAAGAAAATCTTTAAAATGTAGATTTTCACCACCTAAGATGTATTTTTCACCAAATTTTCCATATCTAAGTGCCAAAAAATGTCCTTCCGCAACATCATCAACATGAACCAGATTAAGCCCTGTATCGACATATGCCGGCATTTTACCATTTAAAACATCAAGTATTATTTTCCCTGTTGGAGTTGGTTTAATATCTCCTGAACCAATTGGTGTTGAAGGATTGA